>ENA-ORXR01000101-ORXR01000101.1-marine-metagenome-genome-assembly--contig:-NODE-101-length-130621-cov-5.714112_pt1 | contig 130621 bp, 113 predicted proteins | sample MGYA00237866_ERZ511479 | MGnify/ENA metagenome assembly ERZ511479 | reverse complement strand
ATGATGTCAACGGCAACGACACTGATGCCGATGGTATCGATAACGATGTGGACAACTGCCCGGCAATAGCCAATCCCAATCAAGCAGATATCGACGAAGACGGCATAGGCGATTCTTGCGATGATGTCAACGGCAACGACACTGATGCCGATGGTATCGATAACGATGTGGACAACTGCCCGGCAATAGCCAATCCCGCGCAGACAGACACCGACGGTGATGGCGATGGCGATGAATGTGATGACACACCTAACGGTCCGGTCGCGCCAACGGTGCCAAACGTTCCACCAGCACCGACACTACCTTAAGGCTTTGAAAGAGCTCTGAATAACCACAGTTTTTCAGAGCTCTTTGTGAGATTGGGTGTTTTGTCTCGGACTTGATATCGAGATAACGGCATGCTTGTCACATGCGTTATGTACTCCTTACATTTTTTTTCTTTGCATCCATCGGCGTAAGCTTATGGTGTATATATCCTGGTGCTGGCTCAGCTTCATCCGGTCTGGCCACAGTCACATCCGAGGTGGCGAACCCTGTTCTCGAATTAGCCTGGTACGATGATCCTGAATACGGGTTCAGCGTAGCAGTGCCTTCCGGGTGGACAAGAATTATTGCAGCAGATGAGTCTGCATCCGAGATAGACGATGTGTCCGCATTGCTAGAGCTGGGGTACGCTGTAGGTTTTGAATCCCCGCGATCATCTCTCAACGATCGATTTGCAGACTATATTTTGATTGAAGTCATGCCAGGTGACGACTCGGAGTTGTTTGTCGCTTCAGAAAGGCAGCGAAAGTATTTTTCGTCAGGGCAGGAAAAAATTCTTTATGACAGGTTGCTCATCAATGCTGATAAAGACAGCGCTAGTGATGTTGATCTTGTTATTTTCCAGAGAGGTGAGAAAGCTTTCGGATACACTCTGGCTTTTTATGCTATCGGTGAGCCTGCAAACGAGCAGGCTATGTTTGAAGCCTTTCAGATCATGCTACGTACCTACACTCAGAATGCTGATCCCTTCATCATCATCTGAGCACAGGTCGTAGCGCCAAGTCAGCTAAAAACTACTGTCGGCCAGGAGCACCTTGAGGCCATGCAGAAAACGGTGGTCGCTTGTTTGGTAGAACCTCGCCGGGACTGTCGATATTCAGCGGTATGAGATCTGTGGACTGATCAAACTCTATAATTTCATATGGCGTTATTCTTTGATAGACGCGGATGTAGTCAATCAGATACTTACCCGGAAATGGTGTTTGTTCGTCGGCTGATCCTGCCCACCATCCACCTATCGCCTGATTGGCTATGACATACATTTCCTGGTTGGATACATTCTCATCCACAACTTTCAATGTTTCGATACCATCAATATAAAAAATAAGAGTACCTGGCATCCACTCAACGCCAAAAGTATGGAATTCGGCTGTGTAGTCTATGCCGGGAACTGGATGCGATTTCGTTGAACGCAATTCGCCTTGAGCATCGAAGTAGTGATAAGTATGGTAAACAACATCCTGATTATGGCCGATGAATTCCATGATATCTATTTCAGGATCTGCGTCACCGTAATAGGCATTCAGCAACCAGAACGCGGGCCAATAGCCTCGACCATGGGTAAATTTTGCTCGCGTCTCGGCGTAACCATAGGTAAATTTAAACGCATCATAACTGGTGATAATGCCGGATAGATAGGCCTGATTATTAGCCTTTGCCATAAGTTCAGGAGGTGTTTTGATAGTACTTATAGTCAGGTTTTCGCCATCGAAAGTAAATGGATTAAATCCGAAATCGGGATCATTGACAGTGTCAACATAATATTGCTCTTCACTGTTAATGACCAGATCAGGGCCCCAGAGTAGGGCTGTGTTCCATTTACTGGTATCCAGCTGACTGCCATTGAATTCATCTGAAAACACCATTTCGTAGTCATCCAGCAAATCTGCCTTGGGTTGCGGCGCGTCCGGATTGACTCTTCCGATTGTGCGAGCAGACACGGTAAGCCCGGTGGCAACGTACCAGAGATTATCGTCTTCATCAAAAGCCTGGACTTCGTAGTAATAGTCTTCATCAAACACTTCAGTATCGACAAACTCGGTATCGAATACCGTGGTGTAGTAGTCGGCTTGTCGGTAGAGATTATAGCCTTTAGCGTCAGGTACCTCATCCCAGGAAACTTTGATAGCATCGGCCATCACTTCACCTTTGAAGCCTGCGGTAGACACAGATTGAAAATTTGTTCCAGATGCAGTGGTATCACCGGGCTCCTGTGCAGTCGTCGGGTCTGGATCGACCAGGGCGGCCGTCGGTGGTGCACTCCCTCCGATAATCGGGCTTGGTACTTCGGGTTCGAAAGCATCTTCTCCGACGGCGTTGTCGCTATTTTCTATGGGAGCAGATTGCGATGTTGCAACTTCGTCCACTGTGTCAACAGGTGCCAGCGGATTGGCAGCAGCTAAAGTGGCAACTGGTGTCTGGTTATCTGCAGTTGAGTCGGTTTCTACACCCGCAGCAATCGCAGCCTGCACTGACGCGTCGGAATCGTTAGTAATGTCGGATGCACTGACGGAGGCGCTCACAGCTCCTGGTGATGCTGAGCCTTGTGATGTCTGAGGTTCAGAGCTTGCTTGTGGTCCGCCATTTGTCTGCGGGCCTATGGGGTCTATTCCAGACTCGCTGCAAGCCGATAGTATTCCTAAAAGAACGGCTGATAGCGAAGGTATGACTACCTGCCTTGCCTTGGAGTAACGTCTGTTGGTATAGCGCATAGTCATAGAGGTGTAGACCTGTCCTGTTGTGCTCGTCGTGTTCAGGGGGTTAGCCGTGACGAAAAAGTGGATAAATAGGCCATACAATCTGATTTCGTCATGAAAAAATCATAGCCAGCATTACAGTTAGCGGGCTTGAGTTGTGTGTCTTGACCAAAATAAAGGAAGGCTGTTCACACTTTCCTTACGCATATAATTGTCTTGATGGCATGTTTTCTGATGCGAATTTGGTACTTACTCGATATTTTGGAAAACCAGCAATTCATGCGAAAACGCCAAATACCTATTGCGTTACTTATCGCCTCTGCCTCGCCTTTTGCTAGTAACGCCATAGCTGACAGCGCGTGGCAAGGTAGCTACTCTGCTAATGGCCAGTGTTTCTGTAGCGGTAAAGTTTCTTTGACTATAGCTAACCGGATTGTGGCGACGCCTATTGGTGGCCAGACGGTAAAGCAGGTTTGTGCAGCCATTGGACCTGGGCCTGAGCTTATCAAGAGCGGTGGCCTCTTTAATTATCCAGTGTTCGAGGATGCGCAGTGCGGCAATGGTCCGTTTACAAGCCAAAATGGGCCGACTGACGTCAAGTGCGTAGGTAGTCGTGACGGTGTTGAGGCGAGTTGTCAGCCAGCAGGTCCCGACTGGGATCTGGCGCAGGCATTTGATTCAGCACCGGCAGCGTCAGCGCTTGCTGTTGCTGAGGATGACGACAAGGATAAAACTGATAGTGTGGCATCTGCGACAGGTGGCGACAAATCAGAAACACAAACGTCGAATAGACTGGCAAGTGCCGATGCCGATGCCGATGCCAGTGCCAGTGCCAGTGCCAGTCAAGCTGACAATCCCTCTTCGTTATCTGGAAAAAGTGTGATGGTAGGTGGGGAGCGATATTTTCAGGCTCGCGAGGGAATTTCCTCAACGGGTGGGGCCTCCGGTAGCCGCATAATTCTTGATGGCCTTGTTTATCTCAAAGCTGATGAAAATCTTGCCCAAGCTGATCTGTACCAGGTCACTGAAGCTGCGCCAAAAATTGCTGCTGCGTCGCCCGAAAAACCAAGTTCGGCTGTCAGAGCAAAACAAAACCAAGACCAAGACTCGTCAAGGCGTGCGCGTCTGGCATTGGAAGAAAAGCAGCGCGAACAAAAAGCGCTTGCTGACTACCAGGCAGAACAAGAAGCACGTGATGTTCAAATGATGGACGAGAGAAAGCTGGCTGAGCAAGAAAAGATCGCCGGCCAGGAAAAATCAGCTGAACAAACGAAGTTGGCGGAACAACGAAAACAGCCTGATCAAAAAAGGCTGTCTGATGAAGAACTATTATCGAATACCCCTGTAGCCGATAAAGAGGCACTAGCGGAAGCATCCAGGCAGGTAGAAAGCACGCAGGGTGATGAAACACTTGCTGCGGTAATGAATGCGTTACGCATGCCTGAGGACACCCGCACCAGTTCGCGTGATTTTGGCTACATTGAGGCGATGCCTCTGATGAGTTATGACATAGGTGGTGATGGCCTGATGCTTGAGGGAAGCGGACAATTTAAAACCCGTTTTCAACTTCTCGGTAGAGTTGGTATAAGTGATAGCTATAACGAAGTTATGATCGGTGGCGGATACTATTTGACACCAGCAAAAGCTACTCGCATGACGGTTGTGATGCTTGCAGGAGTAGAACATGGCAGCTTCGAATTGCAGGATGAAGACAGCGCACCTGGCATTAGCCTGACGTCCTCTGACACGGGTCTGTTTCTGGGAGCGTTAAGCCGGCTGGTAATTAATAATAAGTTCGAAATCAAGGGTGGCGTCGGATACAGCAGTTTCTTTGGCGGTGACGCCACGCTATTTGGTGGTGGCTACTACCACCTTACTCCTCAACTGGATGTTATGTCGCGCTTCGAGCTTGGCGACAATGACAGTTTTGGTCTGGGTATTCGCTACTACTACTAATCGAGTTATAACTATGACAATTGGTAAAATGAAACTAAACAAGCTGTTTGTGGCCTGCCTGCTGGCAGTTACGTTGTCAGTCACGTTGTCAGCCTGCGGTGAGTCTGATCTTGAGGAAGAGCACGAGCAACTGCTCGATGATGCTTTTGCTGGTGCACAGAATCCTGCATTGGGTTCTGCAGATCCAGATCCAGATGCAGATACAGATGCAGGTGCAGAAGCAGAAGTACCGTTGCCAACCAGCATTGATGTATCAAACTACGATCTTGTGTTCAGTGATGAATTTGATGGTAATTCACTCGATGCAGAGAACTGGAGCACTTCCCTGTTCAGTTCGGATACAGTGATCTTCGAACAGCTTCAATATTATGTTGACACGCAGAATGCACAACAGACACTTTCCAGTCCGTTTACATTCAATGGTCAGAGTCTGACTATCAGTGCTACCAAGACTCCAGATGATGATCGTGCCGATGCAAATGAACAACCTTATCTATCGGGTCTTTTAACTAGTAGAGAAGTGTTTAATTTTACCTATGGCTATATTGAAGCACGCGTAAAGGTGCAAGCCGGATTAGGTATCTGGCCCATGTTCTGGATGCTTGGTTCTAACACGGATGGTATATCGCCGGAAGTGTATATATTCGAATACGACGGTTCAAAGGTAAATAGTGTTTTCCATAACTATATCTATCGTGATGCTGAAAACAATCAACGCTCAAACGGACAGCGGGAAGTGCAGGCGGATAGTTTTTCTGAGGGGTTTCAAACCGTGGGTTTGCGCTGGACGCCCAATGAGCTTTTGTACTACGTCAATGGTCAGCCGAGTTATCGCATTATTGGCGAAAATGTTCCAAAAGAGAACATGTACCTGACGCTTAATCTTGCAATGGGTGGAAATTGGCCCGGTGCTCCTGATGGAACAACCCCTGATCCGGCAACATTGGAAGTGGACTACGTTCGCATCTATCAGGAAAAAAGTCAGTGATGCTGATAAGTAGTGTCAATAGGCAAGGTCTGTCGGTAATAACGCTCATTAACGCCACTCAGTAACGCCACTCAGGATCGTTCAAGAATTACGAAGGCAGCCACTGTGTCGCCTTCGTCGCTCAGGCTTACCCAGAAGCTACAAATGCCAAGAGCCGTGCAACGTATCTCGGCCTTTCCGCTTACACGTAAGAGCGGTTTGCCCAAGTCATCATGTTCGAGATAGAAGTCTCTAAGCAGAATGCCCTTTCTCTCACCAGTGCCAAGTGCTTTTACTGCAGCCTCTTTTACTGCAAAGCGTTTAGTCAAAAATCGGTTTTTTTGCGGATGTGCCTGGTAGGAGGGAAGCTCCTTTTCATGCAGAAAACGTCGTACAAAGCGTTCACCAAAGCGCTCATGCACCGAAGTGATTCGACTAATTGTGGCAAGGTCTACACCGATGCCTGCGATCATGGCAGCGAATCTGCGTTCATCGATGACGTGCCTCTACCATCAGCCGTTTCATTTTGGCAACAGCGGCTGGTATGCCGGTATATAAGGCACGGGAAACCACACTATGTCCGACTCCCAGCTCATTGATACTTTCTATTTCTGCAATGGCCTGAACATTGTCATAATGCAATCCGTGCCCGGCATTCACTATTAATCCGAGGCTGAAGGCGTAGTCGCAACACGATACGATGCGCGATAACTCAGCGCTCCGATCAATGGCTGTGCTAGTCGCTGAATAGTGTCCCGTGTTTAGCTCGACGGTGGCTGCGCCCAATCTGGCTGTGGCCTCAATCTGTTCTTCCACAGGATCAATAAACAAGGTGCAGCTGATGCCTGCAGACTGTAGTGCATCAACATATGCCTGCAGTTCATCGGTTTGTTTTTTGGCATCAATGCCAGACACCGCCGTGCCGTCCTGCCGATTATCTGGAACCAGGCAAACCTCTTTAGGGGCTAGCGTTAACGCCAGATCTACCATGTGTCGGGTGGGTGCGATCTCCAGATTAAGTTTGGTTTGAGCACTGGCAACAAAACGTTCAATGTCATGATCCTGTATATGACGTCTGTCTTTACGCAGGTGCATGGTAATACTATCTGCACCAGCAAGTTCTGCTTGTAACGCAACATGCACAGGATCGGGATAGCGCACTGCTCGTGCCTCACGAATGTTGGCGACATGATCCACATTGACGCCCAGATGTATCGGTTGCTTCACGCTATGCTCGCCTCACCAGTCTAAAGACTCTCGGGTAGTAGCGTAGCACTAACAGCATCAAGAGTAGCGAACAGGAATTATGGGACGGGCCCTTGAGAGCTGGTAGCAGAATAAAATCTCTATCCGGCCCAGCACTCAGATCTATCTTTCGTCACGGCTTGCGTGTATTGAACAGCAGCTGCAGGTTGAGGTAGCTGAACTCATCTGTGCTGACTGAGTCGCGCCAGACTGGAATACGCTCTATTTGTTTGCTCTTTTCATCCTCTATTGCCAGTATGAGCAATCCTGCACTACGATATCCTTTGTGGATAAGCTCACCCTGTACCACTACTTTACCTTGTTCCTCAAAGCTCCATCGATTGATAGCGTGGTCAACTCCACCATAATGCTGTAGCACTCGATGAAGGCCTGTTTGCTGCCAACAACGCGCGAACCATGCCCCAACAAGCAGCCAGCCTGAAATTTGTAGCGGGGCTGGCAATGGCGCAACAAGAATAGCTACGCCCGATGCAAACCCTATCGCAAGCAGCAGCAGTCGATGAATGCGACTGGAGATCAGCGTATGGCTAAGCGCTGCGTCTTGTGCCTCAGGTACCCGAGCCGAGAGAGCCCGTGATTTTGTCGAGAATAGTTTGATAGCGGGCCTCCGTGGCCTTGCCGCTGACAAGACTGAACAATTCAGGGTCCTGCACTTCCTGAAGCGCTACAAAGTCGGCACGCTCACCCTCTGACGCCAACTCGTAGTGATTGTCCAGATAGGCAAGCATGGCCTCATCAAGCTCTCGCATACCACGCCGACAACGCCAGCGTAGCTTCGATAATGTTGCTCTGTCCGCTGAGCTCATGCTAGCCCGCTTATTTCATAGAGATGTGGCATATTCATGAACTATCCAAGCTACAGGCGGCGCTTCACGAGCATTTTTTTCGTTTCGCTGATTGCCTTGGCAGGGTTTAACCCTTTCGGGCAAACCTGAGCACAGTTCATGATGGTGTGACACCGGTACAGCTTGAATGGGTCTTCCAGTTCGTCGAGACGTTCGCCAGTTGCATCATCCCGGCTGTCAACGAGCCATCGATAGGAGGCCAGTAACGCTGCCGGGCCAAGATAGCGATCAGGGTTCCACCAGTAACTTGGGCAACTGGTAGAACAGCAAGCGCATAGAATACATTCGTAGGCACCGTCCAGCTTCTCTCGATCTTCAGGTGACTGCAGTCGCTCACGAGCTGGTGGTGCGGGTGTGTCTGATTTTAGCCAAGGCTCTATGGATGCGTACTGCGCATAAAAGTTGGTCAGATCGGATACCAGATCCTTGATGATTGGCTGGTGTGGTAACGGGTATATCGTGATATCGCCCTCGATGCCAGCGATAGACGTCGTGCAGGCAAGCCCGTTGGTGCCGTCAATATTCATTGCACACGAACCACAGATGCCCTCACGGCAAGAGCGGCGAAAGGTGAGAGTAGAGTCCATGTCACTTTTGATCTTGATGATGGCATCAAGGATCATCGGTCCGCAGTTTTCGACGTCGACCTCGAAAGTGTCCACTCGAGGATTCTCGCTGTTGTCGGGATCGTAGCGGTATACCTTGAAGGTTCGTGTGTTATTCGCCCCTTCCGGCGCTGCAAAATGCTTGCCGTTTTTTTTGACAATGGAATTAGTGGGTAGGGAAAATTCTGCCATGATTACTGGTTCCTTCGTATTTTTCCGACCTGAACCTGTGAGCTCAATTCAGGTAACTGTTACTACCAATTAGGTCTATCAGCGGCAGCAAGTCAGGTAATCTGATGCCGACACATAGGCGAGTTGATCAATACACCCGTTGTTTGGGTGGAATTACCTCACACTCATCAGTAAGCGTGTACATATGAACAGGCCGATAGTCGATTGAAACGTTGGCCTTTTCATCGGTCCAGGTCAGTGTGTGTTTCATCCATTCTTCATCGTCACGATCCTCGAAATCGTCACGCGCATGTGCGCCACGACTCTCTGGTCTGTTATGAGCACCATGAATAATAGTCTGTGCCTGTGTCAGAAGATTTTCAAGCTCTAATGTTTCGACAAGGTCGGTGTTCCAGATAAGGTTTTTATCGTTGACCACAACATCATCGAATTCATCGACGATGCCGCGCATTTTGTCGATACCCTCGGCAAGGCTGTCGCCTGTTCGGAATACTGCTGCATGCTTTTGCATGGTACGTTGCATACGATCTCGTACATCTGCGGTACGCGTTTCTCCCTTGTTGAAGCGAACTCGATCAAGATGACCCAGTATAGGATCAAGTGCTGATTCTCCCAGCGGCTTGTGTGCAGCGCCCGGTTTTACCAGCTCTGCAGCGCGTATTGCCGCCGCGCGACCAAACACGACAATGTCCAGCAAGGAGTTGCTGCCCAAGCGATTGGCACCGTGGACGGAGACGCATGCGGCTTCACCAATAGCCATGAGTCCTGGTACGACGGTGTCCGGATTACCATCTTTAAGGGTAACAACTTCGCCATGGTAGTTAGTCGGAATGCCGCCCATATTGTAGTGAACGGTGGGTATGACTGGAATTGGATTCTTGTTGACATCGACACCTGCGAAGATCTTTGCTGACTCCGAGATACCCGGCAGACGCTTGTCGATTACGTCGCTGCCTAGATGTTGTAGATTGAGGAAGATATGATCGTTGTCGTCACCGACACCACGGCCAGCATTAATTTCCATTGTCATGGAACGACTGACCACGTCGCGTGATGCAAGGTCTTTGGCATTAGGCGCATATCGCTCCATGAACCGTTCACCATCGCTGTTAGTCAGGTAGCCGCCTTCGCCGCGGACGCCTTCCGTGATCAGGACACCTGCACCATAAATTCCGGTGGGGTGAAATTGTACAAACTCCATATCCTGTAGCGGTAGTCCTGCACGAAGCACCATGGCATTTCCATCGCCGGTACAGGTATGTGCAGATGTGGCAGAAAAGTAGGTACGCCCGCAGCCACCTGTAGCAAGCACAACCTGATGGGCACGGTATCTGTGCAGTTCGCCGGTGGCAAGATCGATAGAGATAACCCCGCGGCATACGCCATCGTCCATGATCAGATCAATAGCAAAGTGCTCAATATAGAATTCGGCGTTGTGCTTGAGTGATTGCTGATAGAGCGTATGCAAAATGGCGTGCCCGGTCCGGTCAGCGGCCGCACATGTGCGTTGCGCCGTGCCTTCGCCAAAGTGCGTGGTCATTCCGCCGAACGGACGTTGGTAGATCTTGCCTTCGTCGGTCCGTGAAAATGGTACGCCAAAATGCTCCAGCTCGATAACAGCTGGCATGGCTTCTCGACACATGTACTCGATGGAGTCCTGATCGCCAAGCCAGTCTGAGCCCTTGATGGTGTCGTACATGTGCCAGGTCCAGTGATCTTCACCCATATTGCCCAGCGCAGCACTCATTCCACCTTGAGCGGCAACCGTATGTGAGCGGGTTGGGAACACCTTGGTAATGCAGGCCGTCGACAGGCCTTGTGCGGCCATGCCCAGGGTAGCACGTAATCCAGCGCCGCCTGCACCTACCACAATGACGTCGTAGCTATGTTCTATGATCTTGTAAGTGTTTGTCATATTGCCTTTTCAGTCTTAACTGTCAATGGTTACGAGTCAGCTTGCGAATGCGATTCGCAGTACTGAAAAAACACCGGTTATACCCAGCGCCACAGCAATGAACGTTACTGCGATAATGGCTGCAGTGCGTGGACCGTGCGACCCGATGTAATCTTCTATGACCACTTGCAGGCCAAGACGTGAATGATAGAAGCCTGCGGTCATGAACAGAATCATGACGATTGCGCTAAACGGTTGTGACAACCATTCTCTGATGGAAACGTAATCCATACCAGGTAATGAGGCGATGGAGAAGGCCAGCCACAAGACCAATGGAACAAGCGCTATAGCCGTCAGGCGTTGCATCCAGAAATGATCCGTACCTTCCTTGGCAGAGCCGAGACCTTTGACGCGCGAAAGTGGGGTTCTGTAATTGCTCATGATGCGAGTGCCACCATCCAGGTGATAAGGGATAGAACGCCAGCCGCTATCAGGCAGACGTTGCCTGATTTTTTGGCGTCTTCAAGGTCCAGACCGCGGCCGATGTCCCAGAACAGGTGCCTTATGCCATTTGCCATATGGTAGTACAGCGTAAGGGTGAAGCCGAATAGCACCAGTTTACCAAACCAGGAGCCTGCAATACCTGCCATGAATTCGTAGCTGGAAGGCGAACCCGCTGCGCTGGTAATCAGCAACACCAGCATTACAATGGCGGCACTATTGACGATGCCTGCAGCGCGGTGCGCTATTGACAGGTAGGCGGTGAGCGGCATTTTGTAATGCTGCAGGTGGGGCGACAGGGGACGCTTATCGTTCCAGGCCATACGTTGATATCCGGTGAAAGTTATTGGTAATTGTTTGCTCGGGAGTACTGTACGGCGCAATGGGCATCTGCGCACACGCACATTCCAGGCCGTTACTGTCCAGGTTTAACGCCAGAAGATGCCACCCAATGGACCGAACTTGCGTGATACCCGTTTTTTAAAAATCTGTGCATCGTCCCTTTTTCTCCCAGTCTCCGTATCGGGTGGGCTCAAGGCCTTTCTGGCCGCCATGCTCCTCCGGGCGTTCCTCTGGAAGGTCGTTTCCTGGTGCGGTAGCATTTTGCGCGACATGGGCTGGTTTGTCCTGAAGCGTCGACTCACAGGATTCATTTTCAGTGCTATTGTCTGAAGTGTTGTCAGCTGTCGGCTTTTTGTCTAGATGCACAGGATGTTGTTTGGCTCTACGTAGTTGTTGACGGATGATTTACAAGCAAATGGTACCAGTTTTTGCACTGCGGCTACCCGCAAATTGCGGCTGCGTGGTATCGACAGACACGCCGACAAAACTATAATGCTAAAAACAATACCGACAGGAAATATACGCACATGAGTAATAATTGGCTCGCCATGCTCAACAGTTACGCCCTTGACAATCTGTCTGCCGAGGCTACCCGCGAAGAACTTACCGCCTATGCCGCATCGACTGATGTTCAAATGGCAGACCTTTCCAGCCAGACGATCATTGAAGTAACAGGCACCGACGCTACCGCCTTTCTGCAAGGTCAGCTATGTAATGATATTGCTCTGGTATCGCCGACTCAGGCGCAAATTACGGGCTATTGCACACCCAAGGGGCGCCTGCTTGCTCTTCCCACAATCGTTGGTTTCGAGTCCGGATATCGTTTGCTGCTGCCTGCAGATGTGGCCCCAGCGTTTCTCAAACGTCTGAGCATGTTTGTCATGCGCTCCGAGGTGACTATCAAGGTGCTGGAAGACTGGGTAGCCACTGCTATTGTCGAGTCGAGCTCTGCACAACCGGGAACACTGGAAGCGCACTTGGGAGCTCTACCGGTGGGTGCATTGTCGACTGCCAGCGCCGAGAACGTTCAACTGATTCGATGGCATGACGATAACAGCGGGGCACATATCGGAAAAGCTGGCAGCAAGAGCCGCGCGCGCTATTTGAGACTGGCGCCGGTGTCCGATCAGTTAACGTTGTGGCAAGGCGCAGACGATGTTGTAAAGCGCTCCGCGAATGTCTGGCGCCTGAGTGATATCTCGGCGGGTATACCGAGTATCACTCAGGCGATTGTGGAGTCTTTTGTGCCGCAAATGATCAATCTGCAATTGATCAACGGGTTGAGTTTTACCAAAGGCTGCTATCCGGGACAGGAAATCGTTGCCAGGATGCAGTACCTGGGTAAACTCAAGCGTCACATGCAGGTGTTTAAATGCTCAACGGCAACGCCGGTAACGCATTTCACCGATTCAATGGTTCCTGGTGGTTCTCTGAGCTCAGGCACTGATGAGAACGCCGGTATTGTGGTTGATGCGATGCCGTTGTCGGCCTCTGAGTTCCTGATTCTCGCAGTGACCAAAGTAGCGGCAGTGGATGCCGGATTCTCAGTGGCTGATATTTCGCTGGAAGCACTTGATATGCCTTACGATCTGCCGTCACTGGAAGTGGCATAGCTGCCGGCCTGGAACGGCGATGCCACTGATCTACCGAGCTGCTAATCTGATCGAGGCGCAGCTGGTTGTCGATGAGCTGAAGGCCGGTGGCATGCAGGCTCATGTCACAGGCTCCTATCTCAGCGGCGCAATAGGCGAGTTGCCACCCGGTGATGTCATTGGTGTATGGCTTGAACAGGAGCAGCACCGGACAAGAGCGCGAAGCATCATTGATGATTTCGAAGCCAGTCGCCAATTACCGGCTGCAGATTGGTATTGCGCAAGCTGCAGTGAAGTCGTTGGCCGAGAGTTTGGTGCCTGCTGGAATTGCGGGACGGTCAAGGCGCTTTAATGCCTGTGCTTTGGTGTTCCGTCAACTGGATAGTGCGGAACAAACCATCTTCAACACAAGGGTCAAGTTGACGACATACTCGGACAGGCATCTCAGATCACCACGTTCGCAGCAATAGTTCGTGATTTCGAGAGACGTTAGTGCAACAGCGCAAACAGTTTGCGGCGATACTGCCCGACCAGCGGATCATCGCCCAGCACATTAAACATAGCGAGCAACTTTGTGCGTGGTGCGCCTTCGTTGAAATCGGGATCTACTTGTACCAGTTTGAGCAGATGATCCATAGCGACCTGGACGTTGCCAGCCAATGCTTCAGCGATAGCGAGGTTATAGCGCGTCTGTGAACTGGCCGGATCCTTATCCAGCTCAGCTTGCAGGCTTTGCGCGGTCTGACTGGTGTCGCTCTCTTTTGCTATTTCGAGAATACCGGCCAAACGCAAGGCCTGCGGGCCTTCACGCGTTACCTCGGGTAGGGCTTTCAGGCAACTTTCTGCCGTTTCCACGTCCCCTGTGCTAACACATACCTGACCCAGCGCCAGAAGCACATCGGTATTCTCCGGATCCTCTGCCTGGGCTGCCTGTAACATTTTTTTGGCAGCCTCCGCATCCCCCTGCTCAAACAGGCTCATGGCTGTCGTAACGGCACTTTCTTCGACTGCCGCCTCCGCGGCATCTTCAGCTGGCAAGGCTGGACCGACATTCGCTTCGAGAAAGCTACGTACTTCTGATTCTGGCAACGCTCCCATAAATTCGTTGGCTAGCTGACGATCTTTGAAAAGTTTGACAGTGGGCAAGCTGCGAATACCCAGTTGCTGGGCAATACCCGGATGTGCTTCTGTGTCGAGTTTGGCCAGAATAAAAGCCCCATTGAACTCGATGGCAAGTTTTTCCAGGATAGGCATGAGCGTCTTACATGGCTCACACCAGTCTGCCCAGAAATCCACCAGCACCGGCGTGGTGTCGGAGGCTTCCACCACCACTTGCATGAAATTCTGCTCATCAAGTTGAACAATGAAGGGAGAATCGGTCATGAGTTACTCGAGTTTGTTTAATCAGATGCGCTAAGTGTGTCGCTTCAGGCGTGTTTATTCAAGAGCTAACCCTTTTGAAAGAGTCACGCCGCGTTTAGCGATAAGCTACACTCACCGCGCTACCAGACATCGACTGCCTTTAATTGTGAGTGATCAATACAACGCCTCCTCCATTGAGGTTCTCAGTGGCCTTGATCCGGTCCGAAAACGGCCTGGCATGTACACAGACACCCAGCGCCCGAATCATCTGGCGCAGGAAGTTATCGATAACAGCGTCGACGAGGCATTAGCCGGGCACGCATCTGACATCCGCGTCACGCTGTTCAAGGATGGCTCGCTGGAAGTCATTGATGACGGACGTGGCATGCCGGTAGACAGGCATCCCAAGCTCAAGAAGCCCGGAGTCGAGGTCATTCTTACCACTTTGCATGCTGGCGGTAAGTTCTCCAATGACAACTACCGTTTTTCCGGTGGCTTGCATGGCGTGGGGGTGTCGGTAGTCAATGCCTTGTCCAAAAAGCTGGTGGTCACGATCCGCAGGAGTGGCAAGGAGTACACAGCCAGCTTCAAAAATGGCAACGTCGGCGATAAGCTTAAAGCGACAGGCACGGTGGGGCAGCGCAATACGGGCACCAGCATCCGTTTCTGGCCGGATAAAAAATACTTTGATTCAGACAAGATATCGCTGGCGCGGCTGCGTCATCTGTTACGCGCCAAAGCGGTTCTTTGTCCGCGTCTTCGCGTGCGCCTGCTTGATGAGGCCAGTGGTGAGAAGGATGAGTGGTTCTACGAGGATGGCTTGGTGGACTATCTTGTCAGTGCTGTAGACGGCTTCGAGCGTATTCCGGAAAAGCCGCTGTCTGCGAGTATGAGTTCAAGTACAGAGCTTGCAGATTGGGCGGTTGTCTGGTTGCCAGAAGGCGGCGAGGGGGTTACCGAAAGTTACGTCAATCTGGTTCCTACAGCGCAAGGCGGTACTCACGTTAATGGATTGCGAACGGGTCTGACCGATGCTGTGCGTGATTTTGCTGATTTCAGAAATCTGTTGCCGCGTGGTGTAAAGATTGCACCGGAAGATGTCTGGGACAAGGTAAATTATGTGCTGTCGGTAAAGCTTGAGGATCCGCAGTTCTCGGGGCAGACCAAAGAGCGCTTGTCCTCGCGTGAGTGTGTACCATTTATCTCAGGTGTGGTTAAAGACCACACGGCGCAATGGCTTAACCAGCATCCGGAAAGTGGCGATCAGATTGCCAACCTGGCTATTGCCAGCGCTCAGGCGCGTGCACGCAGTGGCAAAAAAGTGGTGCGCAAGAAGCTCACCAGTGGTCCGGCGCTGCCGGGTAAGCTTGCCGACTGCAGCTCCACGGATCCTAATCTGACCGAACTGTTTCTGGTAGAAGGCGATTCAGCAGGCGGTTCAGCAAAACAGGCACGTGATCGAACCTTTCAGGCAATCATGCCCTTGCGTGGCAAAATTTTGAACACCTGGGAGGCAGAGCGCGATCAGATACTTGCCTCGCAAGAGGTGCACGACATATCAGTGGCGATTGGTATGGAACCAGGATCCACAGACCTTTCAAGGTTGCGCTACGGCAAGGTGTGCATTTTGGCTGACGCCGACTCCGATGGAGCGCACATCGCCACCCTGTTGTGTGCACTGTTTGTGCGTCATTTCAAAACATTGGTACAGGAAGGTCATGTGTATATTGCTATGCCACCCTTGTATCGTGTGGATGTCGGCAAGCAGGTATTTTATGCTGTCGATGATGCAGAACGGCAGGGCATTATGGCCAGAGTCGAGGCTGAAAAACTTAAGGGCAAGGTATCCGTCACGCGCTTTAAAGGCCTTGGAGAGATGAATCCAATGCAGCTTCGCGAAACATCAGTTGCCCCGGACACTCGACGTCTGGTGCGTTTGACTATCGCTGATGGCGACAACACCAATTCCATGATGGATATGATGCTTGCCAAAAAGCGCGCAGGCGATCGTAAGCAGTGGCTTGAGAACAAGGGTGATCTTGCGGATGTGCAGATTTGAACACAGGTAAAAAAGTCTGAAGGCGCCTGCGTGTTCAAAGAAAGAATGTTGTACAAAAAGTAGTTCTCCAACGCTGTTAGGTCAGCGTGAATAACGCCTTGCGTATCTCTAGCCTGTTGTCGTTGATCATGGACCATGTTCATATTATTGGCTCAAGGGTCTTGACTTGGGATATTATTCCCAATATTATTTAATGGCGAGCTGAGCGAATACACCGACGTTCAGCAACAAATTCATGGAGCAAATGCGATGACTAAACCACTGCGACAAGCCTGCAGCCGCTATTTTGGGAGCTTGTTGCTGGCCATGATGCTAACAGCCCTCATCAGCTGACTGGAGAGGACAGCACGCGGCCCTCCGCTTCTCGATAAGCTATTGCTGCGAGCTCTCCTCCTCCGCACCATAACGCTCCATCAACGCCCAGACAAGCGTACTGAAATGCGCTGTATTAAAGCGAGGAATTCCCAGCACTATCAGTGTGAATACATTGCCTGACACATGCAGAGGCCAGAAGCCGATTTCGCTGTTACCCGCAGGATCAAGGATGCCGAACGCCCGGCTACCTATGGAGAGTTTACCGGCCAGAAGCGAGTTTCTTTTTTCAGCCAATGCCCGGAATCCTGCAGCCATCACAGCCAGTTCTTCGGCCTCGTCCTGACTGACACCGGTGTAGTCAATGAAAAGACCTTGGCGCGATTCAGTAAGCACAACGCTTTTCCGCTCTGATAGCGCTGGCAATACCTTTGGCAAGAGTCTTGTGAGGTTGCCCTCTGGCAGGGAGCTTTGCTGTGGTTCGAAAATGACAAAACCTGTCTTGTGTATTTCACGGATGCTGTCTTGATCACGTTCCGCAAATTCGGATAAAGCAGGTGATGTTTTTTCGCGAAGAATGGTATTCAGTAGTTCGCGCGCGATGGTCGGCTCGCAATTCTCTACCGCGTAATAACAACCCGCAGGCGTTACTGTCAGGTAGATTTCGTCCGATGAATGTTGTTGCAGATTTTCTGTGCTCATGCTGTTCGCCCTAACTGATCGGCAGCCAGTGATGCACGGATAAGGATAATGACGTCATGGCGTGAACGTGGATCGGCTTCCAGCACAGGCACGTGCATATTGCGTTGTGCAAAGTAGTCACGATAGGGTTGCAGCGCTTGATCGCTGTCGTTTTCCATTCGGGTGACGCCAACGACCAGCTGGCGTTTGTGGATCATGGGTTCAAAGGCATCAAGATAGGCCTGAATATCCAGGAATACATTGTCACTGTTGTTATCTGCAAGCAGGACAACGCCCGCTGTGCCTTTTGCAAGCACGCCCCACATGAAGTCGAATCGTTTCTGGCCCGGTGTGCCATACAGATGTACCTTGAGTCCGTCATCCAGCCAGACCGTATTGAAATCCATTGCGACTGTTGTCGACTCTTTCTGCAATTGCGTATCGTCTGAGGGGTGTACTTCTGTCGACAGGATAGGCGTGTCGCTAGCTACGCTGACCGCCGTTGTCTTGCCGACACCTACAGGGCCTGCAACCAGCACTTTGCAAATCTGTGTTTCGCGGGCTTCCATTGTTTCGGCGACTATGTCCCTATCGGTCATGGTTTTCTTCTACCGCCATGACGTTTATCGTCAAGGCTGCGTTGAATAAGGACACCGCGTGTCGAGGTTCACAACCGACAAGCTCGACAATTTGTCGCAAATTGGCTGATCGGTCTGACCAGGCAGCGACGATCTCGAGGCAGTAAGGTGTGAGTTCCAGGCGTGTGATATTCGGCCAGTGTCGTAGTTTACAAGCAGACTCGATATCAAATCCTTGTGGCAATCTTCCTTGCAAGCTGAACAAAGCGCTAAGCCAGCAAAAAGAGTGTGCACTAAAACTAAAGCGAGGCGTACGGTTCAGGGTGTCAATGACTTCATTAACTCCGGCTTGCTGGTATTGGAACACCTCGATATCGCTCTCTTCCCAATCTTTAAAGATTTGTTGCACATTTGTTTTGTATTCGAGTGATAGCGAGCAATACACCTTGTTGAGTGTAGGCAGGATAAAAATGTCGGCATCGGGAAGCGCAATACGTGCAGCCTTTATTTTAGGGTCAGAGTTGTAGACAATTGCCGCAATGGTTCGACTCAGACACTTCGCAGGATCTACCCTGTGTTCAGGGTCATCAGGATGGCGTAAATCTTCGAGACTTCGGGAGGGCCCGCAGAGCAGGTCTATCTTTGCACGGTATCGCTCGATTTTTTTCATGGTAGACAGCGTTTGTGGGCCGGGTAGCGCCGCGTCGTTCGTCCTGAAGTAGGCTGGCGTGCTGGTCTGCTCCAGTGCAAACTTGTCGGGACGTTGGGTCAGCTTGGGTAATATTTGCGCATCTATGGTCATCTCTCTGTAATCTTCGGTGTCACTATCAACATCCACCTGATTGAGCTTCGTCAATGCTTTTTTCGCCGCCTCTGCCAATCCCGCCTTGTCCAACGGTTTAGCAACGACAGTGGCACTATAAATATCCAGTGGCCGTGCGCTGAGTATCATTAATGCGGCGTCCGGCCGCCACTCGCCAGCTTCCAGACGTGCTGCCGTGTCCTCGTGATCGTGATCAATGATGACTATGTCGGCGGCATATTCGCTTTCCGCCAGTGCATAGAATCCGTCTTTATTATGCGAAATGTAGTACTCGATAAGTGCACGCCGTCGTTCACTCATTGCCGTGAGCACCACCTTCAGCGGAAACTGGATCGCCTCTTCCACCACGGCGTTCATGTTGCTGATGCTGCTCGTTGACTGGACGCGCGTGAGCTTTCCAGTAACTGAGTCATGGTTGGCAGCACACGTCCGTTCATGGAGAAGTTAGCGCAATAATCTGGTGCTGGTGAGCCAGGCTGTTTGATACGGCCGTCAACGGCAAGATGGGATTCCGCACGTAATCGCCGAAGTAGATCACTGCCACGACCATCGAGAACATACTCCAGATCTGCCAACGCACCAGCGAGCCGCCCGTCAAGCGCGGGCTGCTGGCACAAACGCACACGCCGGGTATGCGCCAGCAGATCGTGAGGCTGGCGTATGATGCAATAGCTCAGACTATGCCACAATTTCAGCAGATCCCCGTCACTTTCTACGCTGATAGGGAATTTGATATCCAGCCTGAAAGAGGCGTGTGTCTGGATGGGGTAAGACTCCTGCATGATGCCTACTTCGATGAAGCTCCTGATAGATTAAAATCGCCAGAATGCCTGCAACAACGCAGGCATGTACGTAGTATGACGTATAGGCTGCAGGATTTACCAGTATGTTTACTGCAACTGGTTCTCATTTTGACCCGCAAAATGTTGTCGCAAGGTATGCCGCACTGCACAAGGCTGCACGTGTAGACTTCCGTCCATGAAATTTGAATTCGACTCTGCCCCAGCACCTGCCAGCCTTCAGGCAGTGTGTGAAGACATACAGTGGCTCTACATGCCGCTGCCGTTCGCGCTCGACCATGTAAATTGCTGGTTGCTAGGCGAGCCTGACGAGCAAGTGCTGATCGATACAGGAGTAGACAACAATGGCACTCGTGCTCACTGGAATACCGTTTTTGAGGGGATCGGGCAGTGGCCCCAACACTTGATCACAACACATTTCCATCCCGATCATAGTGGTTTGGCTGGCTGGTTCGAAGCTCAGGGGTGTCGCCAGTTTACTGGCAGCCAGATAGAGATCGATATTGTGCACAAGCTGTGGTCAAGCCATGGTGACGACTATGCGCAAGTCTATATTCAGTGGTACACCGAAAATGGTCTGCCAGCTGAGCTCGTTCAGCAGGTGAGTCAACACGGTAATACCTACCGGGCGAAAGTGCATCAGCCACCAGCAAAAAAACGGTGGTCGTGGATTGAAGAGGGACAGACCATCACCATCGCGCAGCGCCAGTACCGCGTCATTATTGGCCGTGGACATGCACCGGACATGATCATGCTCTACCGCGCAGACGATCAGGTTCTGATTGCAGCTGATCAAGTACTACCGTCAATTTCGCCCAACATCAGTGTCATGCCGAGACTGCAGGATGACAATCCCTTGAGCAGTTTTCTGCACACATTGACCTGTCTTGATGCACTGCCGGAAAACACATTGGTTCTGCCATCTCATGGTCTTCCATTTCGTGGACTGCACGTGCGTTTGCAGGCACTTCGCAAGCACCATGATCTGCGTCTTGAGCAAGTGAAGGAGGCGTGTGTAGAGCCTCACAGTGCCTTCGAGTTGTTTCCAATTCTGTACAAGCGTCGCCTGGATGCTCAGCAAATGTCTTTTGCACTGGGTGAGAGTCTGGCGCATTTGCATTTTCTGGAACAGCAGGGTCATATCAAACGCCTCGCCAACAACGGAGTAACCCGATTTGTAGCGGTGTAAAATTGAGCTATTGCGATGACTGGCAACGGGTTTAGCTGTCGGTACAGCGTTTTATCAACACCAACCGATGACGAGGCTGGACAAAACAGGGTCTGGAGGCGTACCATTTGCCAAATTTGTCGACGGAGAAAACTGGCTTTTGCAGCAGCTTTCTCCGTTTTTATGTGCGCCTTCGAAAAGGAACCCCTACGCCTGTGTCAGTGACTGTGTCATCCCCATCCCTGCGTCCTGCCATTCTGGTTCTTGCTGATGGCACCACGTTTGAAGGCCGTGCTATCGGTATCGATGGCATGTCGGTTGGCGAAGTTGTATTCAACACGGCCATGACCGGCTATCAGGAAATTCTGACAGACCCCTCGTATGCCCAGCAGATGGTCACTCTAACGTATCCGCACATAGGCAATACCGGTACGAACGATGAAGATATGGAGTCCGATGCCGTGTATTGCACAGGGCTGATCATTCGCGATTTACCCAGGTTGCATAGTAATTTTCGTGCCGGGCAGAGTCTGCAAGATTTCCTGCAAACACATAAAGTGGTGGCAATCTCTGATATTGACACCCGCGCGCTGACACGACATCTGCGTGATAATGGTGCACAGAATGGTTGCATCATGGCTGGCAAAGGACTTGATATCGAAGCGGCGCTGGGTGCCGCCAAGACCTTCCCTGGACTAGCAGGTATGGATCTGGCCAGGCTAGTTACGTGCAAGGCACCCTATGAATGGACGCAGCGTAGCTGGCAATTGGCAGACAGCCAGATGCTGGCCGAAGGTAATGTACCGTCAACGTCCTTGACGGCGACGGGTCCGCACATTGTGGCGATGGACTTCGGTGTCAAACGTAATATCCTGAGGCTCTTTGTTGACAGAGGCTGCCGTGTCACGGTCGTACCAGCCACACATTCCAGCGATCAGATTCGGGCGTTAAAACCAGACGGGTTGTTTCTATCGAACGGTCCGGGTGATCCCGAGCCTTGTGACTATGCCGTGCGCACCATTGCCGAGTTGCTGGACGGCGCAGTGCCGGTCTTCGGCATTTGTCTTGGCCACCAGTTACTTGCACTGGCGTCAGGTGCAAAAACACTGAAAATGAAATTTGGTCATCATGGTGCCAATCACCCCGTCCTGGACAGCGAGACTGGCCGTGTCATGATCACCAGTCAGAATCACGGTTTTGCCGTAGATGCACAGTCGCTTGACAATAACCTTGCCGTTACCCACGTCTCATTGTTCGATCAGTCGTTACAGGGTATACGCCGTATCGACGTTCCAGCCATGGGATTTCAGGGTCATCCTGAAGCCAGTCCAGGACCGCACGATATTGCGCCACTGTTTGACCGGTTCATGAGTATGATCGCCGCGTGACGCTGTCACTATCGACCACTCTTTAACCGCCTGCCTAATTCCCCGGATTGAAACAATGCCAAAACGAACGGATATAAAAAGCGTTCTGATTATCGGAGCCGGGCCCATTGTCATCGGCCAGGCTTGTGAGTTTGACTACTCGGGTGCTCAGGCGTGCAAGGCTCTTGGAGAGGAAGACTACCGGGTTATTCTGGTTAACTCCAATCCCGCCACTATCATGACAGACCCTGCCATGGCCGATGCCATCTACATCGAGCCTATCGACTGGCGTGTGGTGCGCAACATCATAGCGCGCGAAAAACCGGATGCTCTGCTACCGACCATGGGCGGCCAGACCGCACTTAACTGTGCACTGGATCTGGCTCGCGAAGGTGTTCTGGAGGAGCATGGCGTGGAGATGATCGGCGCGCGTCCCGAAGCGATCGATATGGCAGAGGATCGTGACAAGTTCCGTATGGCGATGACCGAGATCGGACTGGCAACACCAGGAGCTTTCATAGCGCATACCATTGATGAAGCGTGGGCAGGTCAGGCCAATATCGGCTTCCCCTGCATCATCAGACCTTCATTCACTATGGGAGGTAGCGGCGGAGGCATCGCCTATAACCGCGAAGAATTCGAAGCGATTGTCATGCGTGGGCTGGATCTGTCCCGTACCACCGAGGTGCTACTTGAAGAGTCGGTGCTGGGTTGGAAAGAGTATGAGATGGAAGTGGTGCGAGACAACGCCGACAACGTCATTATTGTCTGCGCCATAGAAAATCTTGATCCCATGGGTGTTCACACAGGTGACTCCATTACCGTCGCACCGGCGCAAACGCTGACCGATAAGGAATATCAGATCATGCGTAATGCCTCTTGCGATGTGTTACGCAAGATCGGTGTCGATACCGGCGGCTCCAATGTGCAGTTTGCCATCAATCCTGATACTGGCGCCATGATCATCATCGAGATGAACCCGCGGGTCTCTCGCTCTTCGGCATTGGCCTCAAAGGCAACCGGCTTTCCGATCGCGCGCGTTGCTGCCAAGCTGGCCGTTGGCTACACACTCGATGAGCTGCGTAACGAGATAACCGGTGGTTTGACGCCTGCCTCATTCGAGCCTTCAATCGATTACGTCGTCACTAAAATTCCACGCTTCACCTTCGAAAAATTTCCAGCGGCGGACAACCGCCTGACCACACAGATGAAATCGGTGGGTGAGGTCATGGCCATGGGGCGCACCTTCAAGGAGTCTCTACAAAAAGCTCTGCGCGGACTGGAAATTGATGTTTGCGGATTCGATGAAGTCTTGCCAGCTGATATGCCGGAGGAGGAGCGTCTGGCCAGAATCGATGCCGAAATGCGTCAGGTTCGTGAGCAACGTCTGTGGTTTGTCGCTGAAGCGTTTCGTGCAGGGCAGGGTATCGACCAGGTGTTTGATGCAACAGCCATTGATCGCTGGTTCCTATGTCAGATAAAAGAGATTATCGACGATGAGCTGGCACTGGCCGGGCAGTCTTTACCATCGCTTGACAAGGCCGCCATGCGTCAGCTCAAGCGCGACGGATTCAGTGATAAACGCCTGGGCATGGTGATGGGTGTAAGTGAACAGTCGGTTCGCGATCATCGACAGCAGCTAGGCGTCAGGCCTGTATTCAAACGCGTGGATTCCTGTGCGGCCGAGTTTGCCAGTAATACAGCGTATATGTATTCTACTTATGAGCAGTACTGTGAATCCGAGCCGTCAGATGGCAAAAAGATCATGGTATTGGGTGGCGGGCCTAATCGCATAGGGCAAGGTATCGAGTTTGATTATTGTTGCGTGCATGCGGCGCTTGCCTTGCGTGATGATGGCTACGAGACCATCATGGTCAACTGCAACCCGGAAACGGTTTCTACCGATTTTGATACCTCTGATCGTCTGTATTTTGAGCCATTGACTCTGGAAGATGTGCTTGCCGTTATCGATGTGGAAAAACCTGCAGGTGTTATCGTTCAGTACGGTGGACAAACACCCTTGAAACTTGCGCGTGATCTACTCGCTGCAGGCGCACCTATCATTGGTACATCCCCCGATTCCATCGATCTGGCTGAGGATCGTGAGCGCTTCCAGCAACTGATTGAAAAGCTGGGCTTACTTCAACCGCCCAACCGTACAGCACGTAACAATGCTGACGCATTGCGGCTGGCGGATGAAATTGGTTATCCTTTAGTGGTGCGTCCGAGTTATGTTCTGGGTGGTCGTGCCATGGAGATTGTGCACGATCAGTCCGAGCTGGCTCGCTATATGACAGAAGCTGTCAGCGTATCCAACGATTCACCGGTATTGCTGGATCGTTTTCTCAATGATGCCATTGAGGTAGATGTTGATGCTATCTGCGATGGTGAGAATGTTGTTATTGGTGGCATCATGGAGCACATAGAGGAGGCCGGTGTACACTCAGGTGACTCTGCTTGCTCTTTGCCGCCATTCAGTTTAAACCAGGATGTGTGTGCTGAGCTATCCAGTCAGGTTGGGCAGATGGCCAGGGGATTAGGCGTTATCGGATTGATGAACACGCAATTTGCCATTCAGGGTGACACCATCTACGTGCTGGAAGTCAATCCGCGTGCGTCGCGTACTGTGCCATTTGTCTCCAAGGCTACGGGCGTGCCGCTGGCCAAAGTTGCCGCGCGTTGCATGGCAGGTCAGTCGTTGGCCCAACAAGACATGTTGGAGTTGCCGGCACCCAGCTACTTCAGCGTTAAGGAGTCTGTGTTTCCTTTTGCAAAGTTTCCTGGTGTGGATACGCTGTTGGGGCCTGAAATGAAATCCACCGGCGAAGTCATGGGATCGGGCAAGAGTTTCGGTGAAGCATTCTTCAAGGCATCGCTGGGCGCATCTGCCGAACTGCCGCTCTCGGGCCTGGCTTTTATCAGTGTGCGTGATCAGGATAAAGCCGGTGTGATCAAGGTTGCCCAAAGTCTTGTTGACGCAGGTTTTTCACTGATAGCAACTGACGGTACACAGAAAGTGGTAAGCGCTGCGGGACTACCTTGCCAGCGAATAAACAAGATGCAACAGGGACAGCCGCATATTGTTGACGAGATTAAAAACGATGCTGTTAATCTTATCATCAACACAACAGATGGTCGTCAGGCTATCTCCGATTCCTATCACATCCGACAACAGGCGCTACGCCGCAAGGTGGCATACACCACTACATTGTCTGGTGCTACTGCAATTTGCGCAGCCTTGGCTTATACGGTTGATGGTCCGGTCTACCGGCTGCGTGACATCCAAATGGAGACAGCATGAACAAGGTTCCGATGACAAAGCGTGGCGAGACCAAGCTTCGTGAAGAGCTAGCTGATTTGAAAAGCAATCAGCGACCCACGGTTATCGCGGCTATTGCCGAGGCGCGTGAGCACGGTGATTTGAAGGAGAACGCCGAGTACCATGCTGCGCGCGATCAGCAAAGCTTTATCGAAGGACGGATCAAGGAGATAGACGCCAAGTTGTCCACCTCGCAAATTATCGATGTGACGACACTGCCCAAGTCAGACAAGGTAGTTTTTGGTGCGACCGTCAAGCTTATGGATCTGGATAGTGACGAAGAAATTACCTATCAGATCGTCGGCCATGATGAAGCGGATCTCAAGGCACTTCGAATCAGTTTTGGCTCGCCTGTAGCCAAAGCTCTGATCGGTAAACTTGTGGGCGACGAGGTAGGCGTTACCACACCGAACGGCGTAAGAGAATACGAAATCCTTGAAGTGCAATACATTTAATATTCTTGTTCGGTAGTAGACTCCGAGCTGTGCTTACGACCGCCAGGCATTGTTTTTCAAACATCGCATTGCTTTGACGAGGCGCAGGGTTTGCGTTTTGTCTGTCATATTACAGTGGCATCTGATGCAGTTTTGTGGAAGTTCTGTGGCACAATGTCGCCGCGTCTTTGACGGAATCGGGTTTGTAAAACACTCGCCGGCGACAGTCTCGACCGAAATGGAATCTATGAAGACAAGAGAAAATCAGCAAAGCGCAGTGGACGATCACAAGAACGTATCGGAAATACGCCGACAATTTCTATGCGCGACGGGTGCTGCAACCCTTGGCGCCGCTGCTATTCTTGGCTCATCCCTTGGTTCTTCAAAGGCATTAGCTAACACGCCATCAAACCATTCTGGCAAAGTTCCACTGGTTGAGGCCAGCAAGGCTAGTGAGCTTAAAGGCGCTGTCGCCGAGCTGAAAATAAACTCCAGCCGACGTTTGCACCTGATTAATGAGCACCTGGGTGACGATATCGATGTGGTTTTCTATACGCATGGCGTTTATATCAACGAAAATGTCTCCATGCTCAACCATCTCATGAGGGACAGGCGCGCTAACATCGCCACGCAGATGGATACCACACTGTATAACCAGTTATTCATGCTGCGCAAAGTCCTCGAAACTGACAAGCCAGTTCACGTTTTGTCGGGCTACCGGACGCCGGAAACCAACGCCAAGCTACGTCGTCGATCCTCACGAGTTGCCAAGTACAGCTTGCATATGGAAGGGCGAGCGGCAGATATCTATGTTCCGGGTTTCTCGGTAGAACAGATTCAGAAAGCTGCGCTCTCACTTCAGGCGGGAGGCGTCGGTTTGTACAGCAAATCCAATTTTGTGCATTTGGACACCGGTCAAGTCAGACACTGGGGCGCTTGAACCAAGGGCTCAATCCAAGGGCTCTACGATGGCCTGAACCAGGATCTGAATACAAGCCTGAAACCAAACCCGAAACCAAACCCGAAACCAAACCTGAGTCCAGGCTTGATTCCAGGCTTGAGTCTGGCAATGTGCACAGACCTGCAATTCCTGATTTTACAGTGTGAAGCAACTCCCATCAGCGATCAGCTGAGTAAGTGAACGCAGGCGAGCTGACATATTATTGTCAGCAAGTCGCAATAAGTCAGAATCTTGACTGTTGCACCACCGTTGACCGAGGGGACCATTTTGAAATCACTTACAAACACACACGCTGCTATAAAAATAGCTGCTCTGGGCACCAGTCTGGCGCTTGCCGGCGTTGCAAACATCGTATCAGCCGGACAGTTTGGTGTTCGAGTTGTTGATCCACAAGGCATGCCTGTATCAGGGGCTTCCGTCTGTTTTGGTCTGCCAGGAAACTACCGTCAGTTTGGTGCGGTTTTCACTGACGCAGATGGTCAGGCAATGACAGAAGTACCTAACATCCCGTTTGTTGTCACTGTGTCCAAAACCCGTTTCACTGGCATGCGAATCAATGAGCCGGCGCGCGGGTTTAATCTGGTCAAGGAAGTGACTTTGGCGGACGGTATACCGGGACCACGGTGTAAGGCCGGCAGCACACTTGCCGATGCATCGGAGGGAACCATCTACATTACCAATGTTCGTGTCTCATCGGATAGCCGTGCTACAAAGCTTGTACCTGAGAGCTCTGGCGAACCTACAGAGTACCGCCTCAGTAAAACACCTGATATAGCCCAGGCCAGCTGGAAAAGCTTTGATGAGTCGATTCCCCTGACAGGATCGCAAGCCCGTGGCGAAAAGATTTTTTTGCAGCTACGCCGTTTTTCAGGAACCAATAACGCGTGGGTTGAAGCACGCTCAGAAACTACAACGGTATTCTTGTCTGCGCCAACATCCAGTATGTAAGCACTAGCAGTTCATCCACCGTATTTATCTACCGTATCCATTCGAATCCTGATAAATACGGTAGATGCACCAGTAGGAAAATTACACCGTAAACTAGTTGGTGAGCGCTTCGACCTCTTCGAGTTTAAGCGCTCGCGCCTCTTCCTCCAGCATTACCGGGATACCATCCCGTATGGGATAGGCCAAAGCAGCCTGACGAGACCACAGCTCATCACCTTGCTTGATAAGTTTGCCCTTGGTAACAGGGCACACCAGAATATCCAGTAGTCGTTTGTCCATATGCCAATTCTAACCTCAATCAGAGCTTAGCGTTATTGTTTCACAAACCCTCAGCCTGCAATCGGTAGTGCGTAGCTGGGCTGGTAGTTGGTAGTGAATCTGAACAGTATGCGTTCAATCAATTTCTCATCTGGCTGCTCGGAGAATTCAAATGAATCGATTCCAGCTCTGGCCATGAACAGCATCTGGTCGGGTCTGATATCACCTGAAGCCCTGAGCTCCCCCGAAAACTGTAGCTGTGTTCTGAGCATCCGGGCCTGAGAATAACCACGACCATCGGTATACACAGCAAAGTCGACGACCACTAACTGCAGATGATCGACGTGATCGTGCAGTTGTAATACGTCATCGGCAGCATTCAGCCAGATACCCGACACCAGATGCTGATGTTGATTCTCCAGTGCAATGTAGCGTTCCAGGCTGCAAACAACAGGCACTTCAGCTTTATTGCTTTGTGGAAGTGGCTCATCGTCTTCCAGTCGAATCCAGGGGTTCTGTTTAACCCATTGGCCATTACGCAGCAGTGGCATAAACGCTCTCCTTGAAAGGTGTGGTGCCCAGACGCTGGACACTTTCGTGAAAAGACTCGTAAGGTTCGCGCAATTCGATATACGCTTTCAAGATGAGCTCGATCGCGCTGGCGACTTCAGACTTGGCAATCGCACGTCCCAGGCGCTGTCCTAGCGAGGCGGCATTGCCGGCATGGCCGCCGATGGTCAGCTGATACCACTCCACACCGCCCTTGTCGACGCCGAGAATACCAATGTCGCCCACGTGATGATGACCGCAGGCATTCATACAGCCGGATATCTTGATGCTGATGTCGCCAAGTTCATGCATATAGTCCAGATTATCGAAGTGCTTGTAAATCTGGTCGTAGATCTGCAGCGTACCGGCGTTTGCCAGCGAGCAATAATCCAGACCGGGGCAGACAATCATGTCAGTGAGCTTGCCTAGATTAGGTGTTGCAAGCTTTAGCCCGCCAAGCGCTTTCCACAAATCGAATAATGCATTGACCGGGACGTGTGCCAGCACAAGATTCTGCTCATGAGTGGTTCGAATTTCACCCAGGCTGTACTGGTCTGCTAACGCTGCAAGAGATTCCATCTGGTCCGCCGTAATATCACCGGCTGGCTGACCAGGTGCTTTGAGCGACACATAAACAATACGCCGACCAGAATCGCGATGCGCGCGTGTATTGGATTGATACCATTGGTTGAATAAAGGATTGGAAAACATCTGGTCAGGTTGATTAACCTCCGGCGTTTCTGGCGTATCGTCGGACGCGTTACGTAGAATGACTGTGCCAAGCGTCGGTGCTGCCGGAAACATGGCCTTGAGTTCATCTATCTGAGTCTGGGTAAATGTATCGTCGATGTCGTTGCAATGCTGCCATTGCGCATCTACCTTGTCGCGAAAGGCGTCTATTCCCAGTGCGTTGACGAGAATCTTGATGCGCGCCTTGTAAAGGTTATCGCGTCGGCCTTCCAGATTGTAAACTCGCAAGATTGCCGACAGGTACGTCAGTAGGTGTTGTGTTGGCAGAAACTCATTGATGACCTGGCCTATGTAAGGTGTTCTTCCCAGTCCGCCTCCTACCAGGACTTCAAAGCCTGTTTCACCAACGGTGTTCTTGACCAGGCGCAGACCGATGTCATGCACTTGTACGGCTGCGCGGTCGCTCAAGGCGCCGGTAACGGCAATCTTGAACTTGCGGGGCAACCAGTTAAATTCCGGATGCAATGTAGACCATTGGCGGATCAGCTCACACCAGGGGCGTGGGTCTTCTATTTCATCGGCAATGGCACCAGCAAGCGGATCAGTGGTCGTGTTCCTGATGCAGTTACCGCTGGTCTGGATAGCATGCATATCGACATCGGCAAGCTCTTCGAGAATTTGCGGCACCTCTTCCAGTTGCGGCCAGTTGTATTGAATATTCTGGCGAGTGGTGATGTGGCCGTAATCCTTGTCGTAGACTCGGGCAATATGGCCGAGCTTTTTCAGCTGGGCGCTGGAGAGTAAGCCGTAGGGTATGGCAACGCGGAGCATGTAGGCTTTACGCTGCAAGTACAGGCCGTTACGCAGCCTAAGTTGCTTATACTCGTCTTCGCCAAGCTCATTACGTAGTCGACGTTCGGTCTGTTCGCGAAACTCTGCTACACGCTCTTTCAGGAAACTCCTGTCATGTTCGGTGTACTGATACATGCTTTAATCAAACCTGCCTTGTTATTTACCTTCGCGGCTATTGGAGCAGGGTCTGAGGCGTTTGATCTAGTTTTTTTTGCTATGTCCTTATGCCGTGTTGTTATAAGCCTGTCAGCCGGGCCAGCAGTTAAAGCTTGCTGCGGGGGTGCGGACATCTTTTTCGTTGATGGTCATCGGCGAGCAGTCTGAATCTGAGGCTTGCGTGCCCTTGGCTGTCGCTGTGACGGTGTAGGTGGTTGCGGCTTTGGTCAGTGAAATCGTGTAGTAGTCCTCAGGTGAGGTGGTGCTTGAAAGATTACAGCTTGTGTACGAGTAATTTGCAGCTTTACATCGCTCGAGTGTCTGTATTTCTTGCAGTAGTGCAACGTGCGCATCGGCCCGTCGGGTCTTGGTGATGTAATTGCCATAGCCTGGATAGGCGATGGCTGCGAGAATACCGACGATAGCAATGACAATCAACACTTCAATGAGCGTGAATCCTCTTTGCAAACTGTCGCCATTCCGACTAACTACTGGGTGCAAGGGATGCATACTTGTGGTGTCTCCAGCCCCAACGACAGGCTATATTGATATGAGTTGTGGTTACTATCGACCTTGCAGGTGACTGACCTTATCGCCTGCGTTGCTGCGATAGGTGTTTTGTGTCAAAAGTCACAATTATTTATGGGCCCTGTTAACTTCCACGAAGTTGAGAGAAACCGCTTTACAATCAGCCTGTTGTCGCCGATAGTCCCGCTATCTTTTTATTCATGTACAGGATGATGTAGTGGGACTTCAACTCGGTCTTGATACCGGCGGTACGTATACAGACGCCGTTCTTCTGGACGATGCGTTGCAGGTCCGTAGCTGCGCCAAATCGCTGACCACACACAGGGATCTCATTCAGGGACTACGTGGGGCCGTCGAGCAGGTTGTTCACGAGCAAGCGGTCGATCAGATCAATCTGGTTTGTCTGTCTACGACCTTGGCCACCAACGCTTTGGTGGAGGGGCGTGGACGCAGTGTCGCTGTTGTACTGATAGGGTTCAGAGAGTCGCAGCTACAGCGGGCCAATTTTTCTGAGGCGCTGGCAGGCGATCCTTTACTGTTGGCAAAAGGCGGGCATCAAGCTTCGGGTATGGCTCGGGAGGCCCTCGATATTGCGGCTATCCGTAACTTTGTGTCAGAGGTCGATGCTGGTGTAGATGCGTACGCCATCTCAGCCGTATTCGCCGTACGTAATCCTGAACATGAGATCAATGCGCAGGAGCTTATAGCTTCTCTCACCGGTAAACCGGTAGCCTGCGGGCATCATCTAAGTTCAGGTCTGGACGCGCCACGCAGAGCACTGACCGCTTTACTGAATGCACGGCTCATTCCCATGATTAATGCGCTGTTGGATGCCGCCAGAGCCTTGATGGCTGAGCTGGAGATCAAGGCACCCCTCATGGTAGTCAAGGGCGATGGGTCTCTGATAAGCGATAGCGTTGCAAGACAATGTCCGGTGGAGACCATCCTGAGCGGTCCTGCCGCTAGTGTTGTGGGTGCACAATTCTTATGTGGCATTGATGAGCTTCTGGTTTCTGACATAGGCGGGACGACAACAGATATCGCATTGGTTAGCAGCGGCAAGCCGCAGCTTCGTGCCGATGGTGCGACAGTGGGTGGCTGGCAAACCATGGTCAAAGCCATTGATGTGCGTACTTTTGGGTTGGGAGGTGACAGCGCCATCGTATATGAGCGTGGTAGCCGTGCGCTACGTGTTGGCCCCAATCGTGTTGTCCCCTTAAGCCTGTTGGTACATCAGCATCCGCAATGCCTTGCGGTGTTGGAGGCGCAGCTTGCCTTGCCTCTGAGCACTACTCACAGCGCACAGTTTGTCATGGTGCACTCGGCCAGCCCAACCGATTTGTCAGTGCAGCAGCAGGAGCTTTACGATCAGATCGCAAAAGGCCCCATAGCGCTGCACACGCTATTTGCAGGACAGACGCTTGAGCGCGCGTTGTTGCGACTTGAACAGCGAGGCATTGTTCTCAGAGCAGGCTTTACACCGACCGATGCCTGCCACATCACCGGTGCTCAAGAGACCTGGCCGGCTACGGCTGCCACCATCGGGGCCCAATTGCTAATGCGTTACAGCAAAGACAATCTGGGTGCCGCTTACGACGATGTTCAGCATTTTGCGGGCGATGTTATCAGGCGTGTATCCGAACTGACATCGCTGGCACTGCTCGAAGCGCTCAGTGCCGCGTCAGGCTCGCCAATGACGGAATCTCAACAGGAGCTTGTTCAGCGAAGTTTTAATTCAACATCCCTCACAGGATTCTCGTTGATACCGCATTTACAGGTGCCGATTGTTGGACTTGGGGCACCGGCTGCCAGCTATTATATATCCAGTGCACATATGTTGAATGCGCAACTTCAAGTGACAGAATTTGCGCACGTGGCCAACGCGCTGGGCGCCGTAGTCGGCACGGTAAGGCAGGAGCAGGTCATCACCATCAGCCCGGCCGGTGGCAGGCGTGTATCTGTTCTGTTCCCCGACGGCCCTGTTGAATTCGATGCTTTGGAGTCGGGCGCATCGGCCGCCGTTGAGCGTGCGCAGCAAATGGCGACTGAAAAAGCCAGAAATGCCGGCGCTTTGGAGCCTGTCCTGGAGGTAAATCGCGTAGATAACACGGTGAATGATGGTGACGAGCTGGTGTTCTTTGAGAGCTGTATCACTGCAATCGCCACTGGTAGACCCGGTGCGGCGATTTGTGCTGAATAGAGTAAGCTGTTTGTTCCTTTTTATGGTTGTGCGCTGCAATAATAGGCCTATATTTGGCATTAATCAGGTTGGCAAATACCTTTAGCTAACCTTTAATTCACAAATGACTAGAGATCATAAAATGTCAAGCACGATAGCAAGAAAAATTCAAACTTATCCAGCGCTCGAAGAAATGGGTATTACCCGCGCTCACCAGATTTCACAATACACACTGCGGGCTGATGGTGCGGATAAAGATATTCTTAAAATTCGTTATGTGCGAACGAAGGGCTCATTGTTGCCTGAGAGTCGGACGTACAAATTTGGTCGTTCTCTGAAGACCGTCATTGCCGATGGTGGCACTGCACGAATGGAACACACCTACGAGATCTCGCCGTTTCTACTCAGGGCAATTGCAGAGCTGGATTCGCTGGTTGATAATAACAAGAAGATCAATGACAAGGTGAAGTCAATGATAGGCAGTGAGCGCGTTGCAGAGATCGTCAGCGAAATTGACGAGTTGGAACTGCTTGTCAGCAGCCAGGTGTCGATGACAGATGCTGCGGCCATATCAGCAAAATTCTCCAGACTCAAGTCCCGGATCGCTGCGCTGTAGTTGCGAGTGTTGATTGCACGGCATCTGCTATTGATGCCGTGCATAATCTAATGTATCAGACAGTTCTACTTCCCTACAGCGGCAAATTGCGCAGAGCTGGATTCGAACCAGTGTTATCGCGCTATTACCTTTTCTTCGGCACATAGATATCAGTGACGGTACCTTCTGCCACCTCGGCGGCAAAATTCAGCGTCTCTGACAACGTAGGGTGTGGATGAACCGTTAGCGCCAGATCCTCTATATCAGCACCCATCTCCAATGCCAGTACCGCCTCTGCCACAAGCTCTCCTGCGTTCGGACCTACCATGCCAGCACCTAGAACCTGCTTGGTTTCAGGGTCATAAAGCACCTTGGTAAGTCCTTCATTGCGACCCATACTCAATGAGCGGCCGCTAGCTGCCCAGGGGAAGCTTCCCTTCTCAAACGCAATGCCGTCTTTTTTTGCAGCTGTCTCTGTCAGACCCATCCATGCTACCTCCGGATCGGTGTAGGCGACTGATGGAATGGTTTTAGCGTCGAAGTAGGATTTTTTGCCAGCGGCAACTTCTGCTGCTACTTTGCCTTCATGCGTGGCCTTGTGAGCGAGCATTGGCTGGCCGACGATATCGCCTATGGCAAAGATGTGGGCAATGTTGGTACGTTGTTGAGAGTCTGCGTTAATGAATCCGCGTTCGTCAACGTCGACTCCGGCATTCTCCGCATCTACCGCTTTGCCGTTGGGGCTGCGGCCAACGGCCAGCAATACGCGATCAAAGGTATCGGACTCAGGTGCTTTGCCACCTTCAAACTTTACTTTCAAACCTGACTTCAAGGCACTCATACCGATCACTTTCGAACCTGTGAAGATATTTTCGAAATCAGCTTTAAGGCGTTTCTCCAATGGTCTGACGAGGTCGCGATCACAGCCTGGCATGAGGCCGTCGGATAATTCTACAACGGTTACTTTGCTGCCCAGGCCTGCATAGACGCAACCCATTTCCAGGCCGATGATGCCACCACCGATAACTAAAAGGCGCTTGGGGATATCCGCCAGTGCCAATGCACCAGTGGAGTCCATGAGTCGCGGGTCATCGTACGGGAAACCGGGTATACGGATGCTTTTGGAGCCTGTTGCAATGACGGCGTGTGTAAAGCCTGCAATTCGACTGCTATCGTCCTGATCATTTTTAATGTTTATGGTATGGGCTGAATTGAAGCTTGCATAGCCATGTGCAATATCAACCTTGCGTTGCTTTGCAAGGCCAGCCAGACCTCCGGTAAGTTTGCCGATGACCTCCTCTTTAAAACCGCGTAGTTTGTCGATATCGATCTTCGGTTTGCCAAAGCTTACCCCGTGGGAAGCCATATCCTGAGTTTCCTGAATGATGGCTGCGGTGTGCAGTAAGGCCTTGGATGGTATACAGCCGACATTGAGACAGACGCCGCCCAGATCGGGATAACGCTCGACGAGCAAGACTTTCAACCCGAGATCAGCTGCGCGAAAAGCTGCTGTGTAGCCACCGGGACCGGCACCCAGGACCACAAGGTCGTATTTTTCATCAGCAGACTTGTAAGCCTCATCGGCCTCTGGTGATACCGAACTGGTGCCGGCTCCAGTATTTGATGCTTTGGGGGGCGATACAGCGGCAGCTTCGCTCGTTGAGGTCGCTGGTTTGTCACTGGTTGTGGTCGGATCAGGTGTCTTTTCAGGCGCCGCTGTTTCGCTACTTGCGGCAACGTCCATTACCATGATGTCGCTACCTTCCGACACTCGATCACCGGTGTTGACCAGCACTGAGGTGATCACACCGGCAACGGGTGAGGGGATTTCCATACTGGCCTTGTCGCTTTCGACCGTGACCAGTGAGGCTTCCAGATCTATCGTGTCACCTACGGCGACCAGAACTTCGATGATCTCGACATCATCAACATCACCGATGTCCGGAATCTTGATGGTTTGCAGTTCGCTCATGAGATGTCTTACAGGCTAGGTTATCGGTTAAGAAAATTCAGACGTTAGGCAATGCAACACCAGGGTTGAGATCACTACAGTGTCAGTCGTCGGATATCACTTATCTGATTGACGTAATAGGCCATGAATCGAGCAGCGTCCGCACCGTCTATCACTCTATGGTCATAAGATAAGTCAAGTGGGCACATCAGACGTGGAATGAACTCTGAGCCATTCCAGACAGGTTGCATCGTGGCACGAGTGATACCAAGAATACCTACCTCCGGCGCATTAACAATCGGTGTAAATTGTGTTCCACCGATTCCACCCAGACTGGAAATCGTCATACTCGCACCCTGCATCTCATCTGGTTTGAGTTTTTTATTGCGTGCACGCACGCTGATGTCGGCCATTTCAATAGCCAGCTGGTTGATGCTCTTCTTATCCACGTCACGGAATACGGGAACCACCAGTCCGTTAGGCGTATCAACAGCGATACCCACATGATAATACTTCTTGTAAAAAAGCGCCTCGCCATCGGCTGACAATGAGCTGTTCATCTTGGGAAATTTCTTGAGTGTGTTTACCAGGGCTTTCATGTGAAACGCAAGCCCTGTGACCTTGGGATCATCTTCGCGCGCCTCATTTTTCAACTGTTTGCGAAATGCCTCCATCTCCGTGATGTCTGCAACGTCGTGGTGGGTCACCATGGGCAGGTTCAGCCAGGCACGGTGCAGGTTGGCGGCACTAAGTTTATTGATTCGACTCAGTTCGACACGTTCGATTTCACCGAACTTTGAAAAATCGACTTCCGGAATTGGCGGAATGCCCGCTCCACCACTGACAACACCGCCGGATGCAGGGGCACTGCCCATACCTTCCATGACTTGCTTGATGAAGGCTACGACATCGTCTTTAAGAATACGACCCTTCGGACCGTTGCCTGTGATCATGGATAGATCGGCACCGTGCTCACGCGCGTATCGTCTGACCCCGGGGCTTGCATGCGCCTTACGCATGTTGTCATCACTGATGTGCGCGGTAGGTGAGACGTTGCGCTGCATTGATGTATCGGATGAGGGCACGGGTGCTGATTGTGAAGAATTTTCCTTGCTTGCCGCCGGGACCTTGTCAGGTGTAGCGGCTGGAGCGGATTCTGGCTTGGGCGGCTCTTCAGCTGCAGGCTTTGCAGGTGTATCTCCAGCTGCAGGCTTGGCAGGTGTATCTCCAGCTCCAGGCTTGGCAGGTGTATCTTGTGCTCCAGCACTGTCTGTCGTCTGCGCAGCTCTCATCGTTCCGATGATATCGCCAGCATTTACCGTATCGCCAACCGCCACTGCCAGAGTTTCGATAACCCCGGCACTGGTAGCGGGGACTTCCATACTCGCCTTGTCGCTCTCCAGAGTCAGTATGGAATCATCCAGCTCTACCTGCTCACCAGGGCTGACCAGTAACTCGATAATTTCAACATCTGTCGAGTCACCGATGTCCGGAACAACGATATTCATGCTTGTATTATCTGTGCTCATGTTATGACCCCTCAAACCTTCGCAGGATTTGGTTTGTCAGGGTCAATGCCATATTGCTGCACCGCCTTTGCCACTGTCGGCTTGTCTATTTCGCCATCAATCGATAAGGCGTGCAGGGCAGCAACGGTTACATAGCGTCTGTCGACTTCAAAGAATTCGCGCAGCTTTTCACGTGTATCCGAGCGGCCAAAGCCATCGGTGCCCAAGGTGGTGAAGGTTGCTGGCACGTATTCACGTATCTGGTCTGAGTGCACCTTCATGTAATCGGTAGAACTGACCACTGGTGCATCATCGTTACCCAGAATTTGAGTGACGTAAGGTACACGAGGATCATCGTTCGCATGGAGCATGTTCCAGCGTTCTACTTCTAGGCCTTCGCGTGCAAGCTCGTTAAAACTGGTCACGCTGTAGATTTCTGCGCCTATATCCCAGTCTTTTTCAAGGATGGTGGCAGCTTCGATGACTTCGCGAAGAATGGTGCCGCTCCCCAGTAGCCGAACACGTGCCTTGAATTTTTGCGCTTGCTTCTTGTCGCCATCGGCAATTTCACGAAACTTGTAAATACCTCTGATAATGCCCTCTTCGGCACCTTCAGGCATCGGTGGATGAACATAGTTTTCATTCATGGCCGTGATGTAGTAGTACACGCTTTCACGATTGGTCAACATGCGGGTCATGCCATCATGAATGATGACAGCCATCTCGTATCCAAAGCAGGGATCGTAGCTAATGCAGTTAGGGATAGTGTTGGACAGCACAAGCGAATGACCATCCTCGTGTTGCAGGCCTTCGCCGTTAAGCGTCGTGCGACCGGCTGTGCCTCCAATCATGAATCCACAGGCGCGCATGTCACCGGCAAGCCAGGCAAGGTCACCAATACGCTGGAAACCGAACATGCTGTAATAGATGTAGAACGGCAGCATATTGACACCATGCGTAGAGTAGGATGTTGCCGCTGCCAGCCAACTGGCCATGGCACCTGCCTCGGTAATACCCTCTTCCAGAATCTGACCGGACTTGTCCTCCTTGTAGTACATGATCTGGTCACGATCCTGCGGCTCATATAATTGTCCAACCGATGAGTAAATACCCAGTTGTCGGAACATGCCTTCCATGCCGAAGGTGCGGGCTTCATCGGGCACAATAGGCACCACGTTTTTGCCAATCTTTTTATCGCGAGTCAATATGGTAAGCAAGCGTACGAAGGCCATCGTGGTGGACATCTCACGATCACCGGAACCCTCAAGTACCGGCTTGAATGCGCTGATGTCCGGAATTTCCAGCGGCTCTGCAAATTTCTTGCGCTGGGGCAGGTAACCACCGAGCGACTTGCGACGTTCCTGCATGTACTTGATTTCTGCACTTTCCGGGTCGGGCTTGATGTACTCGTAGTTGGCTACCTGTTCATCGGTGAGATTCAAACCAAAACGGTCGCGCATTTTCAACAGCGATTCAAGGTCCATCTTCTTTTGCTGATGGGTAGAGTTGGTGCCTTCCGCCGATTCACCCATGCCGTAGCCTTTGACGGTTTTCACCAGAATGACGGTGGGCTGCTCTTTGTGTTCAACAGCCTGCTTGTAAGCGGCGTAGAGCTTGTGTGGGTCATGGCCACCACGATTCAACCGCCAGATATCCTCATCGGTCATACTGGCAACCAGCGCTTTTGTCTCGGGGTGCTTACCGAAGAAATGCTCGCGTGTGTAAGCGCCGCCCTTGGCTTTGAAGTTCTGGTATTCGCCGTCAACGGTTTCCATCATGAGCTGCATGAGTTTGCCGGAGGTGTCGCGTGCCAGCAGCGGATCCCAGTAAGAGCCCCAGATAACCTTTATGACATTCCAGCCGGCACCACGGAAGACGTTTTCCAGTTCCTGGATGATCTTGCTATTGCCACGTACCGGACCATCCAGTCGTTGCAGATTGCAGTTGATAACGAAGTTGAGATTGTCCAGCTTTTCGCGACCCGCAAGCGATATGGCACCCAGAGATTCGGGCTCATCCATTTCGCCGTCACCCAAAAAGGTCCAGAGCTGGCGATTATCCGTGCGCGCCAGGCTTCTATCCTGAAGGTATTTCATGAAGCGGGCTTGATAGATTGATGTCAGTGATGCCCAGCCCATGGATACAGTGGGGAACTGCCAGTATTCGGGCATGAGCCACGGATGAGGGTAAGAAGACAGTCCATTACCGTCCACCTCACGTCTGAAGTTATCCAGATCCTCTTCGCTAAAACGGCCCTCCAGATACGATCGGGCGTAGATGCCTGGCGCTGAATGGCCTTGCACCATCAGGACATCGCCGCCGTGTTCGGGAGTCGGTGCGTGGAAAAAGTGGTTGAAGCCTACGTCGTATAAAGTGGCGGCGGAGGCAAAACTTGCCAAATGTCCGCCTAACCCGGAATCGTCACGTTGTGCCCGTAAAACCATGACTGCGGCATTCCAGCGGATCATGGATCTGACGCGGTGCTCCAGTTCCTGGTCGCCTGGACTTTTGGCCTCCAGATGTAATGGGATGGTATTGACGTACGCTGTGCTGGAATCGTAAGGCAGATTAGCGCCAGAGCGCCGTGCCTTGTCTATCAGCCGCTCAAGCAGGTAATGAGCTCTCTCTGGGCCTTCTTGCTCGATGACCGCGTCCAGTGCGTCCAGCCACTCGAGTGTTTCGATCTCGTCAGCGTCAAAGTTCGGGTTTGTTGCCATGTTTTCCGTCTAAAGTCCCGTTTAAATACTGAGTATAGGTTCTACCGTATGGTACCCGTTTACTGAAGTTTATATATACTGTTTCACACATTCTGGCGAGTAAAAAATTTATCAAAGCTCATGGCCGAGTGCAAAAAAGAGCAGCGTGCCACCTTATAACGCTGAATTTCTTTCATGCCCGATTGCCTGTTTCCAACCCCGATGCGCCGTTTTTTCGCTGGTGGGTAAATCGAGAGGCTAAATTAAAATAAGTGCAATGGAAAACTTCCTGGGTGTTGTAACCTACTCGAAACCTCTTGATAGAGGGATGGCATCGATTCGGCTTTCCATTTGTCATGGCCCTGTCGGGTAAGTCCCGTGCCGATATCGTCAGGGCTTACGACAGCCGCATGCGCAACGACCGAGATACTGAATTCTCTAACATACAAACGATTTCGATCGGTCCCATAGGCGCGCGTCTGCCTATCGTGCAAGGTACAAGTTTTGCGTTTATTCCGATCATGATTCCTGTTGCCAAAGTCTACGGTATGGCTGCACTGATGGGTGGCATAGGATGTTGACTGGAATCGTCGCAACATGATGATCTTCGGGATCGCCTTGTCGTTAGGTCTGGGGCTGCAACTGGAGCCCGACGCTTTACAACATCTTCCCGATACAGCCAAAGTGCTTATGACTTCAGGTCTGTTGCCTGCAGCGGTAATTGCCATCGTTTTGAATCTGCTATTGCCTGATCAGAATGCTGACGCCAAAAGAGCGCCTCGTGAACAAGAACAGGTAGTCGTCTGGTTTTGGACTATTCACGAAATACTCTGGACTATTCTTGAAATGTGATCGCGGCTCGGCAGAGGGCGCTCTTGCCAGATCCTTTCACTTGAAGGATTGAGTGGACTTAATGAATTAGAGACTGTATGAATTATAGACTGTAAGACGATCGTGCAAACCCGCAGGGTTAAAGCGCGACGGCGCTTTCTGGTGTTTTGACCAACGATCCGACCAGCTTGTTATTATGCAGGCCGGTAATGTGCGTATCCAGAATATGATTGGCTATGTCTACAGGGCTTTGCACCATTACACGTTGATAGTTCGGGGTATACCCCTGATGCTGCCAAAACATGCCTTGCTCGATTTGCACTTGTTTACCGCGCTCGAACAACACCATAAAACGCTCACCAACAGACGTCTGAAGCTGCGTGGTTTTCAGTGATTCTGCCAGTTCATGAAGCTGTTTGCTGCGTTGTTGGCGCACTGGCATGGGAACTGGATCGGGCAGAGTGGCAGCTTTTGTGCCTTCGCGTTCCGAGTAGGTAAACGCGTGAATATGGCCAAATTCTTGAGAGGCTATGAAGTCCATTGATGCTTGCCACTCCGCGCAACTCTCGCCGGGAAAGCCTGCGATGATGTCAGTAGTAATGTTGAAACCAGACACTGCCTGACGCAGGCTCTGTGTCAACCGGGCAAAATCAGCTGTCTTGCAACGCCTGGCCATACGCCTGAGAACGGCATCGCTACCGCTTTGCAAGGGCAAATGCATATGGGGCTGGACACGCGGATTTGCGAAAAGATCAATGAATCCTGGTGACAGATCCCAGGGCTCTACTGAAGCAAAGCGGATTCTGGGAATATTGGTGTCGTTGAGTAGCGCTCTAACTAACGAAATAAGATCGGTGTCCAGGTCCGAGCCATAGCCGCCCACATGTACACCCGTAAGTACCACTTCCTGTACCTTGTCAGCTTGTAGCTCGCGAACCTCTTTAACGACGTCGTCGATGCTGCGGCTCCTTTCTGCGCCACGGGCGACTGTGACGATACAAAAAGTGCAGCGATACCGACACCCATCCTGAATTTTTATGAATGCTCTGTGGCGATTGCGCGTGAAAAGCGCAGATTCTGCCGGGAACGTCGCTGATTGTGGCATGTCAGGGCGCGTAAATGCGGTTCGCGTCAGTTGTACCAGCTCCTCTTTTTGGCTATTGGGAACGATGAGATCGATGCCCAGTTCAGCGAGTGCTTCTGGCTCACTAAGCTCGCTGTAACAACCGCTGACAACCAGTTTGGCTGCAGGGTTGTCGCGTTGCAGACGCTGAATTTTCTGTCGTGATTTACGCACCGCTTCACGCGTCACGGCGCAGGTGTTCATGACCATGACGTCGGCATGCTTGATATCGTCAGTTATCTGGTCACCTGCCTTGACAAAGGCTGTGGCCCATTGCTCCAGCTCAGCCTCGTTAAGGCGGCAACCCAGTGCACTTAAATGAATTCGCAACGTTGTTTACTCTGTATTTATGCGCTCTATACGAGCACACTGTAGAAGAATGTGTATTCAGCGCGTAGAGTGCTCAAACCCTGACATAATACTAGACCAGTCAGATGTACATTCGATCAAACGCTTTAACGTTGTGACAGCCGTACGTTTTCGCTACGATGTAGTTCGTAATTTGTTCCACCCACAATGTAATCGGAACCTACTTCATGTTTAGAGATTTTGAGAAGGCCCCAAGCAAGTCTTCCTATCAGTTGAAATTCATACTTGCGGCTCTGGCACTACTCGCCCTGATGGCAGCGTGGATTGCACGCTCTAATACAGGCCACGACCTTAAAAGCACCCAGGTGGAGCGCGATCAAGTCACCGCCTTGCTCGAAACGCGTAACGCAGAGCTTGCCACCGCTGAGCGCAACATCCTCAACCTGAATAGCGAGCAGGCAGCGCTGGAAGAGGCTATTGCTACCAGCGAAACCGAGCTTGGCACCCTTCGTGGCCAATTGGCAGAACTGGATACAGAACGCGCTGATACACAAACCTTGCTCTCCAGTGTCTCCGAGACCAAAACCTCACTTGAGGAGCAAGTCGCTGCCTTGAGTTCAGGGCTCGATGCTGCACAGCAACAGATGCAGGCTCTGGATGCTGAGCGTTCTGCCACCATTGGTGAGCTAGAGGCACGACTTGCCGATATCAATTCGCAACGAGACCAGCGTGTAATTGCTCTGGAAGATCAGCTCATGCAATTCGATGTGCAGGCAGACGGGCGTGTTGTTGAGCTGCAGACCCAGCTAGCTGCATACGATTTGCAAAAAGACGACAGGATTCAGGTGTTGCAAGGCGAGATCGATCTACTGAGCAGCCGAATAAGCGATCAGGCAAACACCATTGAGGAGCGCACTCAGAACCTGCTCGCGGCCAACCAACAGCTACAGTCCATGGAAGCCGCTACCAGCAGCTCGACACAGGGTTTGCTTAATTCGCAGACCAGCTACAACAGCCTGCTTAACCTGCACGATTCAGATGTCGCCAGTCTCAATTCCGAGATTGGTGATATGGAAGCACGCAAAGCCGCCCTTGAAGAAGATCTGGACGCATTGAGTGTCCGCGCAGCCACTACGGAGCGAACGCTTGCCTTTACACGTGACAATCTGGCGCAAACAGAATCAGAGCTAGTCAGAACGCAAACTGAATTCGCCGAGGTAGAGCAAGAGCTGTCCACAACCCTTGACACCTTGACGAAAACTGAAACCCAGCTGGCAGACACGCAGATAGCGCTTGAAGATGTCACGACTGAGCTTGATACGACGCGCAACACGCTTGCCAGCACTGAAAGCGACATGTCCAGTCAGGTGCAGTCACTAATGAGCAGCTCTTCCAATCTGGGATCAGAACTCGATTCACTGCAGAGCTCCTACGACAGTGATGTCAATACACTTACTGCTGATCTCGATTCTCTACAGAGCACTTATGACAGTGATGTCATAGCACTCAATGCTGAGATAGGTGATCTTGAGGCAAGGCGTCAGGCTCTTGCTTTCGAGGTAGAAGACCTCACGGCACGTGCCGATACGCTGCAAAATCAAAAAAGTTCCTTGCAACTGGCTCTTGGCGGTTTGCAAAATCGCTTCGATGATGTGCAATTCAGCTCACAGAGCTTCAAAGCGGATGTTGGTGAACAGACGCAATCCCTGGAAGCCCAGGTAGATACACTGACAGCCGAGCGCGATGCCATGCTTGCTGAACAAGAGAGTCTGCAAGCACAACTGAGCGATTTGTCGGGCATACAGGAGAGTCTGGAGGCGGAGCGCAATGCCGCTGCCGAGTCTATTATTGCTCTGGAAGCTGAGGTGGGTGAGCTACAAGCGACCATCGATATTCAGGCACCAGCTATCGACGAGCTTCGTTCTCGCAGCGCATCGTTGGAGGAGGAGCTTGCTCAAGCTGCGACAGCTGAGGAAGAACTTAACCAGGCCAATGCCACTATTGAGGAATTGCAGGCCACCATCGACCTTCAAGTGCCTGCGTTGGCAGAACTTCGTTCTCGTAGCCAGCTATTGGATACGCAGCGTGCCGAAATGGCGATGAGCGTTAACACACTGACATCGCAACTGAATGCATCATCGGCGGATGAGGGCGATAGTGCTGAGCTTGTCAGCGCCCGTGAAGAGGCAGAGGAGTTACAGGCCACTATCGATTTGCAAGTACCGGTTATTGCGGAACTGCGTGATAGCAGTGCCGCTCTCGAAGCGCAGCTGATGGAAAAAGAGGGGCAAATTAGCGAGCTACAGTCCACTATTGATTTGCAGGTTCCGGCCATTGCCGAGCTGCGTGATCGCAGTGCTGCTCTGGAAGCGCAGGTCATGGAAAAAGAAGAGCAGATTACCGAGCTGCAGTCCACTATTGATTTGCAGGTTCCTGCCATCGCTGAATTACGTGCACGAAGCGCTGATCTGGAAACGCAGCGAGGCGAGATGGCCTCCCGGGTAGAGGAACTCGAGGGTCAACTGGAAAGTGCAGAATCGAATACTGCTGATGCTTCGCAAATGCAGCAGTTGCTAGGTCAGAAGGCGGCCCTGCAGATGCGCCTTGGCGACCTTCAGACCATGTTCGAGTCCAGCAACAACTCCTCTTCAAGTGTTGCATTAGAACTTGCTGCCACTCAGGCGCAAGTGAAAGACGCGAGCGGTGAAATAGATACGCTCACCAAGGCCAACGGAGCGCTTCAGGAACGTGTAGAAACACTTCGGGGCGAGCGTGAAGCGGCGACGCAGCAACTGTCTGATCTTGATGCGGAGAAGGCTGCCCTCAACCAGAAGTTAGCTGAGCTTGAGACTGACAATGAGGCTGCAAGTGGTGAAATGGATACGTTGACCGAGGCTAACGGTGCGCTTCAGGAACGTGTTGAGACACTTCGCGGTGAGCGTGAAGCTGCCATGCTGCAGCTGTCTGATCTTGAAACAGAGCAGGCGGCTCTCAACCAGCAGTTGGCTGGACTCGAGACTGACAACGGTGCGCTCAAAGAGCAGATAGCAACGCTTGATGGTGAAAAGATGCAGTTACAAACTGATCTGGATGAATCCATGCAAACTGCGGCTACGGCAATGGAATCCAACAATGCGGTGCAATCACAGGTCAGTGACGTGACATCCCAGCTTGCCAAGGTCAGCGGTGAGCGTGATGGCCTGCAAGGTGAGGTGGTTGAACTGGGTGCATTGGTAGGTGAACTCGAAGGTCAGCTGGCTGTGTCTATGGATGCTAAAGCTGCCTCTGATCAAGCTCAGGCTGAGCTTGAGCAACAGATTGCAGAGGCGCAAGGTCAGGTAGGTTCTTTGCAGGACGAGCTTGCCACCGTGCAATCACAAATCGGCGAACTGGAAACACAATTGTCGACAGTTACGGAACAAAACTCTGCACTCGAAGCCGAGCTGGCAACGGCCTCAGAGCAAAACTCTGCACTTGACGCTGAGCTGGCAGCAGCCGCTGAGCAACGGGCATCACTTGACAGACAGGTTGGAAACCTGCAATCCGAACTCGAAGCCGGGAGTAGTCAGATACAAACCTTGCAAACCACGATGGAGCAAACCGAGACTGAAACCAGTGGTCGTATTGCAGAACTCGAGGAGCAGATTGCGCAGTCAATGGCATCAACTGAAGCTCTGGAATTTCAGTTAACCGAGTTGAATGCCGCCAAAGCCGATCTTGAAGAGCGACTGGCAGATTCCGAGACAGGCGCTGATACACTGCGGACAGAGCTCGGTGTAGCGCAAGAAGGGTCCAGCACTCAGCTAGCTCTGGCGCAGAACCTTGCGGCAAAGCTTGCTGAACTGCAAAACGAGAACGATGAGATGGATGCACGTGCGGCCACTCTAAGTGAAGAGATTACAGACAATCTTTCAGCAAATGGTGTTGAGGATGTCGAGGTTGCCATCCGTGATGACAACGGTGTGGTCATCAATCTTCCCAGTGGCGCATTGTTCAACTCCGGACGCGGACGCTTGAGTGCTAATGGCAGAAATCTGATGAGTAGAGTTGCCGCGGCATTAAAAGACATCGACAACAACATTGTCGTAGAAGGGCATACCGACGGCATTCCTGTGACGGGTGATTTACAGGCTATCTTCCCCAGTAACTGGGAGTTGTCAGTGGCTCGAGCTGCTAATACTGTTAATTATCTGGCAAACGATGCAGATATGGATCCGTTGCGCCTGTCGGCAACGGGCTACGGTGAGCAGCGTCCGGTTGCACCTAACGATACGCGTGAGGGTCGTGCGCTGAATCGACGAGTGGAGATTGTCGTACTCCCTTGAACACTGATGTAGGAACCCCGGTGGGTGACGACGGGGTTTCCCACAGTGCCAAAGGCCCAGACAATTCTGTATGTTACGACAAGACTATTTGCGTTGCCATGACCGGAGCGTCGGGTATTCAATACGCTTTGAGACTTATAGAGTGCCTCATACAGGCAAGGTGTGAGGTCTACGTATTGATGTCCAAACCAGCGCAGATCGTGATGGGAATGGACACGAAAATCCCCGTACCCTCCCGAACGGCCGACATCCAGAAACAGTTTTCGTCAATGTACAAGGCAGCGCCGGGTCAGCTCAAGGCCTATGGTCAGCAAGAGTGGACATCACCTGTAGCTAGTGGCTCGGGTGTGCCGGATGCCATGGTTATCTGTCCTTGTACTACCGGGACACTGGCATCGGTAGCTGCTGGCACGTGCAATAACCTGCTTGAAAGAGCGGCAGATGTGGTTATCAAGGAAGGCAGGAAGCTCATTGTCATGCCTCGCGAAATGCCGTTCTCGCTTATTCATCTTGAAAACATGCAGCGTCTGGCCAGAGCCGGTGTGGTTATCATGCCGCCCAATCCGGCCTTCTATAACTTGCCTGAATCCGTCGATGAAATCATCGATTTTGTCGTGGCCCGAGTGATGGATCAACTTGAGGTTGAACAATCGCTCATGCCGCGCTGGGGCATAGAAGAGTAAAGGAAAATGCAACTGCCATTATTTCCATTGTCCAGTGTCGTCATGCCGGGTGGCCTCATGCCATTGAGGCTGTTCGAGCGACGTTATATTGATATGGTCAAGGAGTGCTTCCGCAACGGTAGCGGCTTTGGCATTTGTTTATCCAGGCACGGTAGTGCATCTGGTCAGCCTTCGGAGCCTTACCCCATAGGCACCAGTGTCTCCATCATAGATTTCGATCAGGGAGCGGATGGTCTGCTGCAAATTACCGCGCGTGGCGAAGAGGAATTCAGTGTGTTGAACTACGCCACAAGTGACACAGGGCTGATTGTCGGTGAAGTGCAAATGTTACCGACCAAAGAGGTTACGCCTATGGAGCCTGATTTTGAACTACTGTCTGATAAGCTGGAACTGATATTAAGTTATCTCGAGTCCGATACCCGCTTTGATGAAAAGCATCTGGATGATGCAGACTGGGTATGTCATCGTTTGCTTGAGGTATTGCCGCTGGCACCCGATGCCAAATTCGAGCTGTTGCAAATGACCACTAACAGCGAGCGTCTACACTCACTGAGCGGTTTGCAGATAGAGATAGCCGAACGCTAGCGACGATGCGTAACGCTACACCAGTGCCTTCTGATAGATTTTAGAATTGCGCTGCTGGTTGTAGCTTAAACGTCGCGTCGCAGGGAGCTCTTCGGGAGCGCTCTCCTGATAGCCCCTTTCAACAAACCAGTGTCCGGTACGAGTGCTTAGTAGCCGTGCCAGCGTGAATCCCTGCTGTTTGGCCTGAGACTCCAGATGACTCAGTAATTGGTCAGCGCGGCCTTCACCTCTGTAGCGTGGGTGCGTTGCGACACAGGCAATCTCTACACTTTGCGATGCCTCGTCCGGGTACATAGCGGCACAGGCGACTACCATACCGTCACGTTCGCTCACCACAAAACGTCCTATATCAAGCTCCAGCTGCTCACGTGATCGGTTCACCAGGGTGCCGTTTGCCTGCAATGGCTCGATAAGTTCGATGATCCCATGCACATCCTGTATGGATGCCTGGCGAATATGTTCCCAACGGTTAGCGGTGACCATGGTGCCGCTGCCATCGCGTGTGAATAACTCGCAAAGCAAGGCATTGCGATCATTGCTGTTTAGCAGATGAACTCGTTCGACACCTTCAATACAGGCTCTCACCGTATGCGGCAGGATGCCGTCCAGATCACAGCCGTGGGTTTGCCTGCATTCGGTATTTTTCGCCGAACGGTTTTCCAGCAATTGTTCCAGCCTTCCAGCGCTGGATTGACGCACGGCTCGTCCCTTATCATCAACGGGTAAGTCATTGACAAGATAGATCAGCTTATCGGCCTGCAGAGCGATCGCAACGCTTGCTGCCAGCTCGTTAACGGTGACGTTGAAGACATCGCCTGTAAATGAATAACCTAGAGGCGGCAGTAGTACTACATGGCCTGCATCAAGCAATGCCGTAATAGCATCGGCATGTACTTCGCGGACCGATCCGGTGCGCTGGAAATCTACGCCATCATGCACGCCGAGCGGCTGGGCGGTGACATAGTTACCCGACGAGACCGACAGGCGTGCGCCGGTCATCGGTGTGTTGGGCAGCCCCATGGACAATTGTGATTCAAGCGTGTTGCGGGCAATGCCAGCGGCTTTAACGATCGCCTGCAGTGCATGCTCGTCTGTTACCCGTCGGCCCGCCACAATGTCGCTCGGGTAGCTACCCAGCGCCAGTGCATCATCCACCTGTGCACGTAGGCCAAAGCAGACAACCAGTCGTAACCCCAAGTGGCTAAGCAGCGTAAGGTCGTGGGTGAGCGTGGGCAGAAGCTCGCTACGCAACCATTCGCCAGGCAGGGCCAGTACCAGTGTTTTACCTCGGTGTGCATTGATATAAGGTGAGGCTGCGCGAAACCAGTCGATCACCTTATCCAGCGAAGTCGATGTCATGCTCATGGTGGCGAACTAATCCGGTAACGGTTAAGAGTCTTATTCAACTATAGTAAACCGGTCCGGTATTATTTGTGGAACGGTTGTTGCGCAAGCTTGTCACTGGATACACCCCTTATATTCCACATTGAGAATGCCTGTGACCTCGAACGTCTGTAAACGTCCTGCTTTATATGGCTTGTGCGGCTTGTTGCTCGCTATGACTTTTTGCATGGCGTCGGCCCATGCTGACAGCAAGGAGGCCAGCTGGGCCAAAACCGTCTCCAGGGTGGCCGATTCGGTAGTCTCCCTGCAGCTTTCGCAGTTGCGCTCATTCGACGGCACGCCGCAGGGCAACAGCTCGGCAACTGGTTTTGTTGTAGATGCCGAGAGGGGTATCGTGCTGACCAATCGGCACGTGGTTAGTTCTGGTCCCATCAGGATTTCAGCCACCTTCCAGAACCAGGAAAGGGTAGATGCTGTGCCTTTGTACCGCGATCCTATCCATGATTTTGCTTTCGTCCGCTACGACCCTGCCAAGCTCGGTTATGCCAGTCCAGCCTCGTTGGCGTTGCGGCCTGACAAGGTCAGAACCGGCATGAACATTCGCGTAATCGGTAGCGATGGCGGCGAACAACTATCGATTTTACCCGGTACCATCGCCCGGCTCGATCGTGAAGTTCCCTCCTATGGGCGATACGGTTATAATGATTTCAATACATTTTATATGCAAGCAGCCTCCGGCACCTCCGGCGGTAGCTCTGGTTCTCCGGTCATCGATTTTGACGGCGATGTGGTGGCTTTGAACGCGGCGGCCAATACCAAAACCGCCAGTAGTTTCTTCCTGCCATTGCAACGCATTAAACATGCACTGGAGCTCTTGCAGGCTGATGAGCAGATTCAACGCGGTGGTTTTCAGACCCTGTTTTCTCATCAACCGTTTCGCCAGCTACGTAAACTGGGCCTGGATGATGAGACCGAGCAGGATGTAAGAGACAACGTCAGCAAGGTCAACGGCATGTTGGTGATCTCTCAAGTTATTCCGGGAGGGGTCGCCGATGGCATCTTCGAGCCTGGTGATATTCTGGTGCATATTGCCGGAAAGCTTGTCACTGATTTTTACATTCTGGAAGCCACTCTGGATGATTCCATCGGCCAGACACATGCTGTTGATATCATCCGGCAGGGCGTAAAAAGAAGCGTCGATATTGCTGTAGCCGACTTGCATGCGCTAGCCCCCAGTGTTCTGCTTGAGCTAGGTGATTCAGTACTGCAGGACATGTCAATCCAGCATGCCCGTGCAATGAACAAACCGCAACGAGGTGTGGTAGTTGTCGAACCTGGCTATATCTTTACCCGCGCTGACGTACCGGATCGTGCCGTAATCATCGAGCTGGAAGGGCGACCGGTGAGCGACTTGCAAAGTTTCATTAGCGCTGTAAACGAGACAGCCAATATCGATAGAAAACGCGTCCGCTATTTTGTACCGGGCGAGGAATTCAATACAAAGCTTGGGCAAATCTTCATTGATAATCGCTGGTTTGGCCATCGTCTATGCTCACGCAAAGATGATGTACGATTCTGGGATTGTGAGGAGGTGGTACTGGCAGGCTCTGATGAAATTGAGGCCGATGTGGATGAAGTGGAAGTACCCCAATTCCGCAATCCGCTACTCAACAGAGTTGCACCCTCGATGGTTAAGGTGAACTTCAGTATTTCTTATCCGGTGGAGAACGTCTATGCGCGTCACTTCAAAGGCGTAGGCGTTGTTGTTGATGCCGTCAATGGCATTATCGCTGTAGATAGAAATACGGTTCCGGTGGCATTGGGAGATGTCGAATTAACCTTCTTTGGCTCAACCGAACTTCCGGGGCGTGTGGTTTTTGTGCATCCCAGGCATAATGTGGCGCTGGTACAGTACGACGCCAGCCTCTTGCAGGGTGCGCCTTTGGAGGCGCTCAAGCTCAGTGAGGCGACCGATGGTCAGCTACCTGATGATCTGACCATGGTGGGCTTGCGGGCCGATGGCACGTTTCGTTCGCATCCCATCGATGACATCAGTCCGCTGACGGTCAGTTTTGGTCCACCGGGGCTTGCGCGTTTTCAGCAATCCACACTCGATGTATTTGCCATCCCTAATGTTCCGCCTTCCCTGGGTGGGCCGCTGGTCGATGCCAGCGGTACTGTGCATGCTCTGTACATGAGTTTTGCCTTTGAGGAGAGTCGGGAAATACGTCAGCGAGAATGGGCTATGCCAGCCTCTGTCATTAGCCAGACCCTGCAACTCTTCCAGTCACAAAATCCATACTATTCAATGGATGCACGTATGGTATACCGGCCCTTGTATGTGGCGCGTCAGTTAGGTTTACCCGGCGAATGGTTAAGGCGTTACAACGCACTGCCTGCCGAGATGCGCCGTGTACTCTATGTAGAACAATTGGCACCTGACACCGATGCGGCGGCTAAAATTTCAACAGGTGATGTACTGATTGCTATCAATGGTGAGTTGGTATCCGATTTATTCGTGGCAGAAATGCTGGCCCAACAAAAGGAGATTACCGTTACCATCCTGCGCGCTGGCGAAGTGCTGGATGTGCAGTTGCAACCTTCGGCGCTTGATGCAATGGGAACCGGGCGTGTCCTCAGTTGGGCGGGCGCCTACTTTCAGATGCCATTCACCGATATCGGTTTTCAGAAAGCGGTTAATTTCCCGGGGGTCTATATCAACGATACCGACGATGGATCACCCGCGCTGTGGGATGGTCTCTACCGCAATCGATTTGTCGTCGCAATCGACGGCATACCCATCGACAATCTGGATGATTTCCTGAGCGCTGCCAGTGCCATAAAACAAGACCAGATCACGCGTCTTACCACTATATCCATGAGTGGACGCAGGAACATTGTCACGGTAGAACCTGAATACAACTTCTGGCCAACCTTTGAAATAAGGCGTGACGATGAGGGATGGCAGCGCATTGATTACCCAATCGAGTGAATAGGGCGATGACAGATACTGATTATGACGTGGTCATAGTGGGTGGCGGTATGGTGGGTAGTATGCTGGCGGCACTGCTAGCTACGCATGCTGATGTCAAAGTAGCCGTGCTTGAACAACAAGAGCCTGAACCTTTTCTGCCAGGTAGCAATCCCGACTACGATATTCGTGTCTCGGCACTGAGCATTGCCACCCAGCATATGTTCGAAAGCGTTGGTGCCTGGCAGGGGGTGCTCGACCGGCGTGCCTGTCTCTATCGACAAATGCTCGTCTGGGATGGCGAGGAGTCCGGGCAAACACATTTTAAAGCCTCCGATATCGGCGTTGACGCCCTGGGCCATATTGTAGAGAACCGGGTTGTTCAGTTGGCACTACTGGACTGCATCAAGCGCTCTGAACAGGTGGACTTTCTCTGTCCTTTGCATATTCTGAGCTATACAAGCCATCCTGACCACCTGTCACTGAGCGTATCGGCCGAAGATAACAATACCGTCCAGCGCACTATCACCACACGATTGCTGGTAGGTGCTGATGGAGCACGTTCAAGTGTACGCCAGCTAGCCGGGATTGAGATGAAGCGAGACGCCTACGAGCATCATGCCCTGGTTGCCACCGTTGAAACAGAAGCTAGCCAGCAGGATATTACCTGGCAGCAGTTCATGCCGACCGGTCCTCAGGCGCTATTGCCGCTGTGTGGATCAAGAGCATCCATGGTCTGGTATCACAACGCCGAGGAAGTAGGCAGGCTCAAGTCGATAAGCGACGCTGCATTCATCGAGGAGATGATGGCAAGCTTTCCACCGCGGCTGGGCGTGCTGAATAAAGTCTATCAACGTGGCAGCTTTCCTATTGTAAAGGCGCATGCTAAACACTACATAGCGGAGCGGATAGCGCTGGTGGGTGATGCTGCGCATACGGTACATCCACTGGCAGGTCAGGGTGTTAATCTTGGTATGCTCGATGCCGCTGCACTGGCAGAACTGATTAGCGAAGCCAGTCAATCGCAGAGCGATATGGCATCGCCTCGCTTGCTACGACGATATGAGCGATGGCGCCGCGGTGACAACGCCATGATGATCTCGATACTGGATGGCTTCTATCATGCCTTCAAACCACAAGCGGCACCCGTAAGGTTAGTACGATCTGCGGCGTTGAGTGTTGCTGACAATGCTGGCCCCTTGAAGCACTTTGTCATGCGATATGCCATGGGGACTAGTGGGGATCTGCCGCGCTTTGCTCGTTGAATAATTGCAGTGCTCAGTTCATCTGAAATAGTAGAATCCTGATATTTCAGGTGCACGGACCAGGGTAAAGTGTCGACTCAATTATCAGTAATAAGTCGTTTGCCGAAACTTCGGACCTCATCGTCGCTAAAGCCAATGGATTCGTAAAAATCGATGACCGCTGTATTAGTGGCTCGAACCTGCAGATTGATCTTGGGACAGCCCTGTTCCAGCAAGCGTTTTTCCACCTCGAGCATCAGGCTACGACCCAGGCCCAGTTTGCGGTGTGAGGGGTCTACTGCAAGATAGTTGATCCAGCCACGATGCCCATCGTAGCCGCCCATGACGGAACCTACTATCTGAGCGCCTGACTCGGCCACCAGAAACAGATTGTCGGCAACCTTGAGTTTGCGCTGTATGTCCTTGTTTGGATCGTTCCACGGTCTTGTAAGATCACACGCCCGCCAAAGGCTGATTACGTTTGCCGTATCCTGGCTGATGAACGAACGAATGTTAACTGTCATGAATTTCACTATAGTATATTCGTGACGGATGTAACAACTTTTAAAGGCTGGGGACATGACCATGAGTGAAAAGTTAAGCCCTGCATCAGCCATGCAAGCGTTGTGCGCAAAAATGCAAAGCGTGTTCGCTCTGGCAATTTCGACGCGATGGCGTTGAGTCCATCAGCAATAGTTGTAGAGGATGCTACAGGGGTAAATCGTGTTCCGGAAAATACACTGCTCTCATCAGCCGCAACTTTTTGTATCAGCTATTACTGATTAAGTCGAAGCGGATTTCAGTGTGCGCCGTATCTCACTATTTCAAAATCACAGTAGTGCCTATGGCCCGTAAAGGGCTCCTGAGCTCATACCATTCCAAGTCGCAATAAATCTTGTAACCTCAAAGGGTGCTCTGGCTCTTATCATTCCAGCTTGCAGTTAATCCTGTAGCCAGGAAGAGCAGTTTAGATAAGACGCTGTGTAATGACTTACCAGGGTGTCTGCGCTTTAAATATCGGTGACCTGATTCTGTAATCATGATGTAACCAGTGCCAAATTCCTGAGTTACCTCGTTCAAACTCTCCGCCATCAAAACGAATGAAGCGCATGAAATTTTCTGCCGCGCCTCAATGAAGAACCATCACAAGGAAAAATAATGAAACTAGTATTACTTGCCTTTTCATTGTTAATAGCAGCACCTGCAAGTGCAAAAAACTTTTGGGTACCTGCCGAAAAATTTGACGAACACAACAACGTAGCGCTGGAAGGGTCACCTGTTGTCGATGATGTTACCGGCAAACAGGTGTACCTACTCAGAGCTGGAGAACAAGTGCGTATCAAGATCGGAATTGACAACGATCTTGCACAGTACCTGAAGGGGCAGCCCAATTTCCAAGTCTGTTCTTTGGTTGCAAACTACGACACTGGCGTAACTAACACCGTCCTGAGTAAGCATCCGAATCCCGGTAATACCAAACAACATACCCTCAGCAGCGATGGTTATAAAGTCTTGTGCTCAGAACAGGGAAAAATAGATGAAAACAATGTGCTTACCAGTGGATTGAAAGTTATTTCGCCCAGCCAGGGTTTAGTTAAAATCCGTGGTGTGTCAGTTCGCCGCATCAGTGGAACGCGGGCTGGAGGAGGAGATGACCTCGCGAACCCGCAGGCTGGAGGAGATGCCCTCGCCAATTATGAGTACTCGCGCGCACTTGGCTATTTATGGGGTGACGGCGGCAGTGCCTCTGCTGACAAATTTTTGTACTATCCAAAAAAGAATACTGACACCTCGAACCATTTTGGTTCAGTAGCTGGAGCTTATTTTGGTCCCAGACTTACCAAAAATCCTCAGGGCACTCGGTATCTAGTAAGTCTCAACGGTACAACCCCAGCCAGGTTCCTTGAAAAAGGACTACCTCTTTCTGCCATTCCTGATAAGCAGGCTTTTTTAACCAGCGTGGTAGAAACCGAAGGCGCGGTGTTAGTAGCACGCATAGCTGATGATCCGAGTCTGAATCGCTGCACATTTATCCGAAATCTTGTCAATGACCTTAATCCACAATGTAGCGCGTCTACATGCACTGATGGCAAATGCGCAACCCCTAACTGCGCGTTCATTGCCAATGGAAAATTTCGTGGCAAGCCCTACGTTCCAGGCGGTAAGGCGAATTGTGCTGTGTACCTGAGTGGCAACGACAGTAACTGGAGGTCGATGTTTCGTAGCAATGATTTTCATTTTGTAAAAACAGATCGCACGCCTGGTGGTGAGCCGAGAAAATATAGTCCAACATCGCGACCGAATTACACGAGATAGTAGTCGGACACAGATACATCAAAATTTAAAGGCTGGGACATGACCATGAGTGACAAGATAAGCCCGGCATCAGCCATGCAAGCGTTGCGCGCAGAAATGCAAAGCGTGTTGTTGTCGACTATAGGTGACGATGAGCAGCCACACAATGGCTATGCCCCCTTTGTGTTTGATGGCAAGGACATCATCATTTTTGTTAGTCAGCTCTCCTTGCACACGCGCGATCTTCTGGCTAACAGCAAGGTATCAGCCATGTTGATCGCTGACGAAAGCGGCTCGGAACAGATATTTGCTCGCACTCGCCTTAGCTATCAATGCAATGCACAGGTGATAGCTACCGATCACGAGAGCTATGCGCCACTGCTTGATGTCATGCAAGCGCGCCATGGCAAGATGATAGGCGTTTTACGGCAATTGCCCGACTTCGTTCTGTTTCGACTACAAGCCACCAAGGGGCAGTTTGTCATGGGTTTTGGTCAGGCCTATCACTTGCAAGGTGAAAACCTGGATGAATTCGAACATGCCACAAGTGCGTAAAGTGCTAAAGCCGACGTAACGCCCCGCCGCTACGGTTCGAATCCGGAACGTGTGAGCGGCAAATGATGAGCACCAGTTTTTTATTTCTGTTGGTTATATGTGTTGTGGCGGTTGCCTGCATCGTTCTTTATAACCGACTCATCAGCCTGCGTAACCGGTTTCTCAATGCGTTCTCGCAGATCGAAGTACAGCTACAGAGACGATACGAGCTGATTCCCAATCTGGTGGAAACCGCCACAGCGTACATGCGTCATGAAAGTGATACGCTCACAGCTGTAACCCAAGCGCGCAACGCAGCCTCCGAAAGCTGTAGCAAGGCATCCAAAGACCCTGCTGACCCCTCACTGATAGGCGCGTTGGCCTCGGCAGAAAAAACTCTGAACGGTGCCATGGGGAAATTTAATATGGTGATTGAAAACTACCCTGAGCTAAAAGCTGATGCACAAATGCGTGATTTGCATGAAGAGCTAACATCGACAGAAAATCGTGTGTCGTTTGCTCGACAGGCATATAGCGATGCCGTTATGCGCTACAACACGGCCCGCGAGCAGTTTCCGACCGTACTGCTTGCCAATGTCTTTGCTTTCAGGAATGGTGATTTATTTGAAGTCACTGAGGAGCAGGTCAAGCAGCCTGTCAGGGTTAGTTTTTCGCAATCTCCTGTTGCTTGAAGATCAGGCTACCCGTATTGTGCTCGGTAAGCTGTGTGCATTCCGGCATCAAGTATTGATCTTACCAATCTGTTCTCGAACAGCCTTCTGAATACCTGAGCCTGCGCCAACACGTCTCTATGGATTTTTACACACAGCAATCGAGTCGACACTGGCAATCCACTTTGTTGCTAGTAGCGTTTGTATTAGTTTTATTGATCATGGGCGGCCTGATTCATATTGTGATGTCGGCGTTGTCACAGGCCATGGGTCAGGGCGGATCTTTCGCACAGCCATCAAAACCTGCCATAGCCATGATAGTGCTGGTGTGGCTTACGATGCTCGCGGGTAGTCTCTTTCGTCTGATGGATGTAAAAGCGGGTGGGGCTGTGCTGGCGCGCCGCTTCGGTGCCGTGCACGCATCAGATCGATCGCGGCATGAAAAAGAGGCCCGGTTACTTAATGTTGTTGCCGAGATGTCGATAGCCTCAAGCACGGCTCAGCCAGATGTTTTTGTACTTCGCCAGGAGCGCAGTATCAATGCATTCGTATTAGGTAATAGCCACTCGCGACCTGTCATTGTATTAACCGACGGCGCGCTTGAGGTGTTTGATCGAGAGCAGTTGCAAGCCGTGGTGGCACATGAGTTCGCTCATATCACTAATGGTGATCTGGCCATGCATATGCGCCTTCTGGTTGCCATGGGCGGTCTCATGGCCATTGATGAAGTGGGTCGGCTGCTGATTGGCAAGGCAGACAACGAAACGTTTCATCCTGGCATGCTAGTCGGTTGCTTGCTGCGTGCACTGGGCAGTGTTGGCGTGGTGTCGGGGAAATTGATTTGTGCAGCGTTTTCACGTCAGCGTGAATACCTGGCAGATGCCACTGCAGTTCAATTTACGCGTAACCCCTACGCACTTGCTGAAGCACTGGATGTGGCACAAGAACATGCCGGGGATCCTGCACTTCATGGACTACACGCTGGTGAGCTTGTTCATTTGTGTTTTCATGCAGGCAAGGTACGTGAGTGGATGAACAGACTGAGCTGGGCACGTCAGGTGTTTTCAAGTCATCCAGATGTGCTTCTGCGTATCAAGGCCGTAGAGCCACATTTCTATGTTAAACAGCGTAAGGCATTACGAGGTAGCTCCGATGTTGTTACACAGCGCACAGTGAATGGGCAAATACCCTTCATCGGCAATGCACAGAGTTTATCGGTAGTCGATATCAATGCGGAGTCCGTTTTAACGGGACCATCAGTAAGTACGGTAGTAGATACGGAATCCTCGTTAGTACCCTCTGACCGAATAATCCTGTTGTTGCAGGATGGATCACTATGTATCGCAGCGCTGTTTTCCTTATTTGCACATGAAGGCGAAAATCTGCGGCCAGAATATCTTAACGCGCTGACTGTCAGCACTAACAAGAAATTGTGTGCTGATGTAAAAAAAGTGATTCAGCTTGTGCCAGGTGAATTGGCAAGGGACCAGTTGGGGGTGATTGCGCATGCCAGTGAAATGCTCAATAAACAATTGAGTCTGGAGCAACGACAGAAAATCGTACTGAAACTTGAGCATTTATTAAGTGTTAACGCGGACTATCAGCTGATGGACTATGCGCGCATACAGCTCATACGGCGCAAGCTGCAGGTGGAGTTTCCGGTAGTAAGCGTTATCGTCAGCGAGACTCGCTCGCACGCCAACGGACGTAAGGCCAAAAACTTTGATGCAATGGGGCGGGAATTTGCGTTGTTGCTGTCTTTGATGGTCGAATCATCAGGTGCATCACCTGCTGATGTGGATGAGCACTTCAAGCGGGTCCTTAAATGTTATACCCAGGAAAATCTCCCACGGCGTACGGCTAAGGAGACCGGGATTGTAGATGAGCTTGAAGCGGCTTTCCAGACGCTGTACATACAGCCGTATTCCATTCGCCATGCGTTTGTTCAGCATTGCATTGAGATAATGCAACACGACGGTTACATTGTGCCAAGCGAAAGAGCACTGCTGGATCTGTTTGCGGCAAGCCTGGGCTGCGACGAACTTATCGCTGCCTAGTGGCTTGTTGGCCTGGAGACTTCGAGTGCCGTGAGTACAGGTTAGCACTTGCCTAGCAAGGGTCCGGCAATGTCCACACGATCCGTAACCAGTCCTGTGGCTTTACGTGCGATTAGCATTTGCATATTGTGTGCATCATTAATAGTCCAGAAAACGCTTTTGATACCCCGTTGGCTGGCATGCCGTATGAAGCTGCGAGTGGCCAGTGGAACGCCCATATAGCGCAACGGTATTTGCAAGTACTGAAATGCAACTGATGTGTACAGCCCACGTTTGAAATACAACTGGGCAACTTCGGCCTGAGAGGCAGCTGTTGTAACTTCGGGTAGTCGTTGCCGAAAGTGAGCCAGGGCCTGGGAATGAAAACTACCGACATTGACAGAGCTGGTACGAGCGCTTTTCTCGATGACAGTGGCCACTGCCATAGCTGCTGCCTGCGAGTTATCTTTGATGTCTATGTTGACAGGTGTTTCTGGCAACAACTCGAACAGCTCCGACAAGCTAAGTAACGATGTTTTTGTGTCGCGATAGCGTCGGCCTTCCATATCGACAAAGTGGTGCCCGGCATTTAGCGTCTTGAGTTTTTGCAACGACAAATCCCTGACTCGTCCTTGCGCATTACAGGTCCTGTCGACGCGTTCGTCGTGAATAACGATGACTTCACCATCACGACTTAACCTGACATCAATTTCCATGACATCAGCGCCATACTTCAATGCAAGCTGGAATGCAGTCAGAGTGTTTTCAGGCGCTAGTAGCGTACTGCCGCGGTGTGCATACAGTACGAATTCGGCAGCCGCCTGCTCGTTGCCAGCAATGCCGGGACTATTCATACAGGTCGGACTCGAAAGATCGTACGTAACATATCTGGTCAAGTTATCACATTATGTAACGAGGGCCCGCCCAAATATCGAACATAATGTCAGTGAGCTGTCAATTTGGCTCTTAATGAATACGTGAAAACGTCATGAAAATCAAATCATCCGGATACATGATGGTCAATGGGGCACTCGCCGTGTTCGCTGGCGTTCTTGGTAGTCTGCTTACACTGCTGGTTACCAGTAATCTGCAGGTGCCGGTTGTGATTGAAGATTCTGCAAAACCAGTTGAAGTTCCGGATGATGATCAAATAGCCCTTGCGCAACGGCAAGTGTTATTTGATGAAAAACAGTCTGATACACATTCAGCCGATGACGAGTTCATTCATGAAGAACTGAAGGCTGCCACTGAGGAGCGATCTCAATTGGCGCAGGCACTTGCACAGCTGACAGCGCAGATTGAATCACTGGAGAGTGATTTCATAAACAGTCGCGCAATGGAGGCACTTGAAGATACTGAGTCAGGACAATCACAGGAATCAGACTTATCCGAAATTGAAGACAACGACAACTTCGGGCCCTCGCAAAGCGGACAGGACAGAATCGATACGCTGGTGGCCGCTGGCATTGCTGTGGAAAGTGCACAGGCACTGCAAGCACAGCAGGATCAATTTCAACTGGCAAGGCTTGAATTGTTCGATCAGGCCGAGCGTGAGGGCTGGATAGATTCGGAGCAATTCTCTGACAGGCTTGATCAGCTCAATGAACAGAGACCTGATCTGCGCAACGAGCTGGGTGATGAGGCCTATGATCGCTATCTGTTTGAGGCAGGTCGGAGCAATAGAGTGGTTGTCGGCTCCATAATTCCGGGCTCTGCCGCAGAGCTTGCAGGACTCGAACCCGGTGACATGGTGATCTCCTACGCCGATCAACGGGTTTTCTCTACGGGCGATCTTCAAAGCGCCACACGCGAAGGGGTGCGTGGCGAATCAGTCCCCATGAATCTGGAAAGACAGGGGCAGCCATTATTTGTAGAAATTCCTCGAGGGCCCATGGGCGTGACACTCGTTCAGGAGCAACAGAACCCGTCTTGACAAGTCATCATCGCAAGCGTTGCTATGTCTCTGACGAAGGATAAAATCTTGCCTCAAGGCTCATGGACACCGTAAACTTTTCACCCGGTGGCAGAACATGACAGCCCGAATCAATGCCGTGGTTGACCAGATTGAAAGCATCATTTGCATTCGTGACAGGCTCTACCGCAAAGTGTGGTGCATCGGGATTGAACAGGACCAGAAACTGACATGCCTCGCTGGCTGTCATGACAAGCTCGATACCCACGTCTTGCCAGTGGATATGGCAAGCTGCTGACAAACCAGCCAGACAGCAATCGATTCGCTGGTCAGAATCCAGCAGACGAGGCGAGCGGAAGTCCAGCTCGGCGGGCAGTTCGACGGCTGCACCTACGGGCAGGCAATCGCCCTGGGTGTCGTTGAACATGGCATTTACCGGTAAGGTCAAGGTGGGTCCTGATTTTCCGACGTTACGTACAAAATAAGGGTGCCAACCTGTACCCACGGGCATGTCGGTACTGCCATTGTTTTGAATAGTGATGTGACTGCTTAAGGTAGCGTCGTCCAGGTGCTGCTCGATGCGCGCCGATATTGGCCAGGGCCAGTTGATCGGGCCGTCTATGCGGCTATCGAATTCACAAATAAGTGATTTTATGTCCGATCTGACGATGCGCCAGGGTAGTTTGCGCAGCGCGCCATGAATGGCATGGGTCTGACCATTCTCAAGTTCTATGTGTTCACCATTAAAGCTGAATCGACCGTCGCGTATCCGATTGCTGTAGGGGATCATGTGAAAATTGGCAGCGCTCAAGGTGCCAGGGGCGGGCTGAGTTGTAGCGGAACTCACTCGGCAGTCTGGCACTATGTCGTACCAGATATCGCCCTTTTTAACCTGTGCTGCTAACCACTGCACACCCTCCGCAGGATCACTCCACAAGCGCCAATGACTGGATTCGATAAGTTCCATTACTATTGTCCGTATTTGGTAAAACCCGGGTTAAATATTGCCGAGAGCAAGCCTGTATTAAACACGGGTAGAGGCACACTTGGCTATAGTTTCCTGGTTTGTCATACTGTGCCGCCTTGCGACAGTGCGGCTACGTACCTACACTTAGCTCCTGGGTAGTTCTTTCAACTAATTAAAGGAAGTTGCGTGATTTCATTAAGACAAGGTCGCCCCACCTCAATCCACCGACCACTCTCGGCTCTTTGCTTGTTGAGCCTAGTCATGTGTGGCAACGCATGGGCACAATCTACCGGTCTTAAACTGGGACAACCCGCTGAGCAGACATCAGATGAGAAGCTGGACCTGGGCGCACCGGCGCCTGCGGATCGCACTGATGAGCCCGCAGCGCCTCAGGCTGCACCGCAAGTTGCGCCTCAGACTGCACCTCAGACTGCACCTCAGACAGCACCTCAAGCTGCAGCTCAAGCTGCACCTCAGGCTGCACCTCAGGGTAGTGCGGCTGAATTGAAACGAGAAACCATTGGTGCCTGGGATGTAGCATGTCCGCCAGAAGGTACAAACTGCGCGATGGCACAGATTGGTAACGATGCAACGGATACTCCCGTTCTGGAAATGGTTATCCGCCGACTAGACGAGCCACTGGAAGTCGGAGAACGGACCGCCATAGCCGTGCTGGATGTTATTACGCCATTGGGTGTGGTTCTTACTGAAGGGCTGGCAGTGACAATCGATGGTGGCGAGCCGGAGTCGGCACCTTTTCAGATCTGCACAGAACAGGGGTGTCTGGTGCGGGAGCCCATAGACGACAGTCTTATAAAGCGTTTCAAGGCCGGTAACAGTGCCGAGATTTCGGTAATTGCCGCTAACCAGGGAGAGGTAAAAGCAACCTTGTCTCTCAGTGGATTTACCAAGGCTTACGACGGCCTCAAGTAGTGCTCAAAGTAGCGATTGTCGGTGCCAGCGGTGGCATCGGTTCTGCCATTGTGGAGCAGCTGGTAAGCCATGAACAGATTAGCCATATCCACGCTACGTACCATCGGTCGCTGGCTGCCAGTAGTGCGGGAAATATAGCGGGCTATGGTGCTGATACGCAGGTGCACTGGAGTAAGCTTGATGCCACTGATGATGAGCAGGTCAGGCTTTGGCTTGAGTCCGTTGGTCAAGCTGATTGGCTGATCAACTGCGTCGGTATGCTGCACGACGCCGAGCATGCACCGGAAAAATCCATTGCGGCGTTTTCCACCGAACATTTTGAAAAAAGCATGACCATCAACTGCCTGCCCACACTGTTACTGGGTAAATATGCGCGGGCTGTTCTGAAAGATTCACCGCATGCTGTGTTTGCCACAATTTCGGCCCGGGTAGGCAGTATCAGTGATAATCGTCTGGGTGGCTGGTACAGCTATAGAGCATCAAAATCGGCACTGAACATGGTCTTGAAATGTCTGGCGATTGAATGGTCACGCAATGCAAAGTCGGTGCGTGTCGCAGCTCTGCATCCGGGTACAACTGACTCCCGGCTATCAAAGCCTTTTCAAAAGAATGTACCCGCCGGCAAACTGTTTTCACCTGAAAAAACCGCCGCTCTTTTGATAAAGCAGATTGAGCAATTACACGAACGCGAAAGCGGTAGCTTTCTTGCCTACGACGGAGAAGAGATTCCCTGGTAGGCATTACAAATCAGGCTATTGGCCACACAGAGTGCAGGGGGATAATATGAAGAGGTCAGAATATACAATGTCTTCTACTCATTCAAAACCAACTCAGCCATGCCATCCAGTCTTTGCTTCACGCCTCTCCATTCCGGCATCACTTGCCCCAGCAGGCGATAGAAGCGCTCGCTATGGTTGTGTTCCTCGATATGACAAAGCTCGTGCAGGATCACATAGTCAATACAATCTCGTGGTGTCTTGACAAGATGTGGGTTGAGCATCAAGGTGCCGCGGGCGGAGCAGCTACCCCATTGTCTGGTCATTGACAAGATGCGGTATTCGGGTATTGCATTGACCCAACGAACTCCGGGCACTAGCTGCTCCAATCTTGCCTTGAAAATATGTTGCGCCCGAGTGCGGTACCACTGTCTGACGAGTTCTCTTGCTCTATCGGCTTTGTCGGTCCCGCTGTAGGTTTGATCGTCGGGCAGGCTTACCAGTAGCGTTCCTCGTTCCATTTTTACCTGTGGTGTTGTCGCAGGATCTAGCACGATCTTCAGCACATAGCGGCGGCCAAGGTAGAATTGCATTTCGCCACTGACATAGCGTCGGGGTTGTACATGGGCACGTTGTTCATTAAACCCCTGGAGCGCGTTGTATATCCATTTGGCACGTTTCATCACAGCATCGTGAATGTCGTGGTTCTGAGCATCTTGTGGTGCCCTGACAATGACCTGCGTGTCGGGGTGTACGCGGATGCTGACTTTTCTACGTTTGCCTGCGACCGCCTTTATTCGCTGAACACGATAAGGCACGTGCACATCACCGTAGACAAAACCATACATTTCAAGGAATTCTGATGACGTCTCGCACTGTGTCATCAGTGCTCGTGTCCAGCCAGTCCCAAGCGAGTGATCTGCATGACCTCAGTAATTATTGCCTGTGCCTTTTCAAGACCGATATCGTTGAATAGCAGTGGTAGTAATCCCTGGCGTATCTGGTTCTCTATCTCCTGCGGGTTGATGGAAAATTCTGCCACGGATCGACGCACCACTTCGTCGATCTTCAGGGAATAGTCAAAGCACTGGTCTTCGCTCATTGGCAAGGGTTCACCCAGTTGCAGCAGAAACAGACCGTAGTATGCTTGCACATGGCGTTTAATTGACGGCTCCAGCTTCGCAAGCCGTTCGTTGGGCAATCCGGCTACCTTGCGTGATTCGACTTGCCGCTCAAAATCTGCAAACAGCAGGTATTGCTTTACCGGAGCGTCGAACATCTCTTTGGTCTGTTCGATGGCTTCTTGCAGCAGCGTGGAGAAATAGGCTTGCGCGCAGGGGTCGTCTGCGAGTTCCTGTTCGATTTTTCGCGTAACTCGGCCGGTAATTCTGTCTCGTTTGTTACGGGCCTCGTCGTCACTCATCGTCTCCGGGTTGGCTTCCTTGCCCAGACTGCTCACCAGATAGGCACCTTCAGCCTCGTTGATCGCGACACCGCCGATATGCTTGTCCAGTAATGTGCGGATACTGTCAGCGTACTCGTCGTAGTCAACCGTCTCCTCGGCATCCTCACGCACCTGCTGGCGCAGCTGCGTCATCATTTTCAGGGTGTCCTTGTATGACTGACGCTTGTTGTCGAAGCTTTTGTCGTCAAAATAGTTGGCTGATTGCAGTGCCACTTTCATGCAGTTGGCAAAGGCGGTAAGTGCGTCGTAGAAGTCATTACGTTGCTTCAGATTCAGGTCAGTCAGTTGGCCGTCAATGGTTTCGATACGTGGGCTCAGAGTCTGGCGAAGGGCAGGGCCATCATGCTTGTTTTCGACTGACGCAAAGATCGCCCACAATTGCGTGTGCAGTCCCGGCAATTTCTTGTATTCCGTATCCATACGGTTGTACATGCCCTTCAAGTCGTCGATGTCAAAGCCGTCCTGGGTACGCTCTGCCAGGTCTTGATATTTCTCGATGGTGGCATCCAGTTCCTTGAGGATGCCTCGATAGTCAATCAGATAGCCGAATTGTTTTTTGTCATGCAGGCGGTTGACTCGGGCGATTGCCTGAATCAGATTGTGTTGTTTCAAAGGCTTGTCTATATAGAGCACCGTATTGCGGGGTTCATCAAATCCGGTCAGTAACTTATCCACCACGATCATCAAGTCCGGACCCTCTTCTCTGGCGAAATCCGCGATGATCTGATCGGTATATTTTTTCTCGTCTTTTGCGCCCACGTTCGTCTTCCACCAGTTCTGCACAAGATCTTTACTCTCTGTATCTACCTCGTCGTGACCTTCGCGGGTATCTGGTGGTGACATCGCTACAACGGAGGTTACTTTGCCGATTTTGTCGAGCAACGTCTTATAGCTTATCGCGGAGACCCTGGAGTCGCAGGCCAGTTGCCCTTTCAAGCCCTGTTGCTTGAAGTTCTGAAAGTGATCGGATATGTCATGGGCAATCAGCTCCAGCCGTCCTTCAACCTGATAGATCTGCCCTTTGCTGGAGAACTTCCTTTTCAAGTCGGTGCGTTGTTTGTCGGAGAGCTTGTCCGTGATGCGCTCGAACCACGCGTCGATGGCCTCGGCATTGGTATTCAGCTCGGGGATGCGTTCTTCGTAGAGCAAGGGCGTGACGGTGCCGTCCTGCACCGCCTGTTGCATGGTGTAGGAATGGACAATGGTGCCAAACTTGTTTTCTGTTTTGTCGTCCTGCAGTAAGGGTGTGCCAGTAAAGGCAACAAAAGCGGCCTTGGGTAGCACTTGCTTCATGCGAATGCTGTTCTCCCCACTTTGACTGCGATGACCTTCATCAATCAATACGAGAATGTCAGGGCTGTCATTGCAGCAGGCAGGCTGGTTAATCGCTGTACCGAATTTATTGATAATGGAGAAGATGATGCGTTCGTGGCCTTTGCCAATTTGCTCTGCCAGCCGCTTGCCAGTGGTGGCCATGGCATCTGTTCTGTCTTTGTCGGAGACAGCGCCTCCTGACACAAAGTTTCTGGCTAACTGCTTCTCTAGATCCACTCGGTCAGTTACCACGACCACACGGCAGCTGGCGATTTCTGCCAGCCAGATCAGGGCTTTGGACAGGAACACCATGGTGAAGGACTTGCCGGATCCGGTTGTATGCCAGATGACACCTCCCTTGCGAGCGCCTTTGTCATCAAATGAGGTAATGCGCTCCAGCAGAGCCTTGATGCCGAACACTTGTTGATAGCGCGCGATGATTCTGCCAGCCTTCTTGTCAAACAGCGTGAACAGGCGAGTCATGTCGAGTAATCGATCGGGGCGCAGTAGAGATATCAGCAAGCGGTCCTGGTCGGTAACGACTCGATTGCCGCCATCGATCAGTGCTTCATACTCTCGTCGAGTGCTGGCTGTTCGATGGCTGAACAGGGCGTTGAGTTGATCGGGTGTTAGAGCATCGTTTTTCAGTTGCAGGCATTCAGATTCTGCTATCTGTTCTTCCTTCCACTTGGCCCAGAAGGTGGTTGGTGTGCCGCAGGTAGCATACTTACCCTCGTGGCCATTGATGGACAGCAATATCTGACTGTAGGCAAAAAGGTGTGGTATCTCGTCCACCTTCTGATTGCGAATGTTCTGCGACATGCCTTCTTCTACAGTGGGCTTGCCGTTGTAAGAGGCGTCCGGTCGCTTTGCTTCGATGACTACCAAGGGCAGGCCGTTTACAAAACAGACGATATCTGGAATGCGTTTGCCTGTTCCCTGTGCGTTCTCGACCTCCATTTCTTCGGTGAAGTGAAAGTGATTTTCCTGCGGGTTCTGCCAGTTGATTATCTGTATGGTCGGACTAATCTTCTTGCCATCGACGAACTGGGTGACACCAATACCGTGCGTCAGCGCATCGTACAGTTTCTCGTTGGCAGCTTTGAGTCCCTCATTCATGGCGGGAGTGGCCAACTCATGCACGATCTTGTCGATAGAGGCGTCTGACAATAGGCATTCTTGTCCCATGGAAGGGAATGTTTTCTGTGTCAGTACCGAGCGCAGTACATCCGGCAGAATCACGGTGGAGCGATTGCCGCGCATTGCCATACAGTCGGTAGGCGCAATGAACTGATAGCCCAGACGTGCCAGCAATGCCAGAGCGGGAATCTTGGCGCTGTGTTCTTCGTTGAAATTGGCGATGGGATCAGTCACTTATGTTCCCGTCCATTCTTGCATGCGGTGCTTCGATGAAGTACATGTTGCTGCATGGCATCAGTCAGTTTTTTTGACCTTCGCTTGTAACGGGAATTGATCTGGATTCTGCAAAATACTCTCGGACAAATCGACATCCAGATCCGGCCAGTAGTAATGCCCTGGGCTTGTCTCCTCAACATTAGTAATCTGGTTTACTGTTTTTTCTCTGAACCACGGGTATTGCTCATACGGCAGGAAATGTTCTGTGTCATGGGTATAGAGCCATAAGCCGTGAGTAGAAATATTAGTTACTTCAACTTCCGAAATGGCCTTTCCAGGCTGTGATGAGTTCATCTTTGTGTTCCTCGATCAGGGGTTCGATTTCAGATAATTGCAATAGGGTCAGTCACGTTGGTTCTCGTCGATTAGTGCACGCAGTGCTTCGATGTTGGTTCTTTCACCGTCGGCTTCCTTCAAACGGCGCTGCTCTTCAGTGTAGCGATAAAACTCGGAAGTTGCCTTGTCATCTGCAGCTTTCCGAGTCATGGAACCTGCGCCGATAAGTACATCGCGTTCGTTTAAGCGCAGGAAGTCGTCTAGCTTGGTTTGCCAGTCTTGCAAAAACACCTGCTTGCGTCGAAGTGCCTGGTCTTCTGCAAAGTCCAGCCACATATTAACGATACGGTTCAAGGCGGAAATCTCGTCCTCATAGAGATAGTTCTTGGCGATGGTGACATCGGATTTACGTATCGATTCATTCTTGAAGCTGGTGAGCCCCATATCGGGTTTGCTGGCATCGACCCGTTGCGCGATGAGTTCGGCTGCCGTCAAACCCGTGCTGGCGAAATGTAGCTTGTTCTGAATGATCTGGAAGAACTGGTTAGTATCCTTGTTGGTAGGTTCATAGTCGGCTGCCATTGTGAAGATGTCCTTGACCCGCAGATACACCCGCCGTTCACTGGCACGAATGTCACGAATCCGCTCCAGCATTTCGTCAAAGTAGTCGGGAACGGCTGAGCTTCCGACAGGTGGGTTCTTCAGACGCTCGTCGTCCATGACGAAGCCTTTGACGAGGTATTCCTGCAGCGTCTGGGTAGCCCAGCGACGGAACTGGGTGCCGCGGGCTGAGCGGACACGGTAGCCTACAGCAATGACCAGAGGCAAGCTATAGTGTAGAACTTGATAACTTTTTCCATCTGCGGCAGTTGTTCGGAATAACCGAACAACTGCCTCCTGATCCAGTTCGCCTTCCTCGAACACGTTTGATATGTGTTCGCTGATGGTAGCTTTGGCCTTGCCGTACAGTTCTGTGAGCATGGCCTGGGTTAGCCAGAGGGTGTCGGTTTCGAATCGGCATTCCACCCTGGCTTGTCCGTCCTCACTTTGGAAGAGGATGAATTCGCCAGCAGGTGGTGTGTTGTTGGGGGAGGTCATTTAGGGGACGAGATGTTGAGATAGGATGGGTGGTTATTCATCTATCTTGACTCGTCGGTTGCCTGTTAGCAGTTGTTGCATAAGGGCTTTTTTTTCTAGCTTAAGAGCATCAAGTTTTTTTCTCAAATTTGAAATTTCTATGTTGACTGTTTTCAGGACTGTAGAAATCTGTTGCGCTTCAGTTTTGTCAGGCACACTAATTACGAGTCTGCTAAAAATAGAAATCCAGTGACGCTGGTGCCCCCCAACTGAAAAATCCAATCGTTGCATAGATTCGAACACAAACCTGAGAGGATAGTCGTATTTTGAGGTAAGAATTTTCATCGCACTCGACTTCACTTTGAAAGAGAAATCCACATACTGGCTAGCTGTTGTGAAGTCATCGAAGATAATTGCTGGCAGACCGTCTTTGTAAATTCCCGAATTTTCGTTTGTATATCCTAGAATAAAAGTTTTCCCCGCGGTTAATACTGGGGTTTCGAACTTATCGTCGTACCTCGTTGATTGAACGATAAATGCAGTTGGCTGCGTATAGTCCAGCAATTCATTTAGTTCGATTCTTGACCACTCCCCCTCAAACCCAACAAACCGCTTCTTCCCCGTCAACAACTGCTGCATCAGCGCTTTTTTCTGTTGCTTGCTGGCGTCGATCAGTTTTTCCGTGGTTGCGATGGCGCGGTCCCAGGTTTGCAGGATTTTGGCGATTTTGCGTTGTTCTGGGAGAGGCGGCGCTGCGATTTTCAGTTTTTTGAAAAACGGCAGTCCAATCGTTTTTATCGTCGAACCTACTGCCTGACGTTCGAACTCTTTCTTATAAAACTGAAGCCAATTGTAGAGAAACCAATTATACATTTTCTCTCGGTTGTCGCATTTCCAGGCTATAAAGTGTTGGCTAACGGCCATGCTTTCGGCCATAACTCCGCTTTTTCCAATTCCAGCATCGCGCACAAGAACGACAGTTCCAGCAGGATGCAATTCAGCCGATGAGTTCTTCAGACCATCGTGAGAAATCTGTTTATCGGTTACGTATACGTAGCCTTTGTCTAGTCGAAATGAATCAGATAGTGAAATCCACTTGACGCCCCCATTCCAGTAGCTTGAATGGGATTTTGATGGAGTATGACCACTGCAGCGATGTGCCAAGTTATCAAGAAGATCGTATTTCCAATCTTCTGGCACATCGTCGGCATTCAGATTACGAGCCAAAATATAAGGCCTCCAAATACCTCACGTTTACAATTGCAACCAACTTTGACCGTCTTCGCCCGACAGCTAGATTCTCAATATATTTTGCGTTGACGCTGACCTTTTTCGTGACTTTACGAAAATGGTCAATTGTCTCAATTTTGCTGTTCTGGCAGGCTAACTTTGCTTTACCCTCGGAGTTGCTGAAATTTTTCCACTGGTCGTAGCCGAGAGGGTTCATAAGCGCTCGCGCAAAGCAGCAATCAACACCGCTTTCATCAAGGAGGTGAACGACTTGATCAAATGCCTCTTTGTGCTGCTGGATTTCCTGACTATTCATAACCCAATTCCTCCAAATACCCCGCCATCTCCACTTCCAACTCATCCAGCTCCTTCTGCAGCGCCAACCGCTCCTTGCGCACAGCCATCAAGTCAATCTCTTCCTCTTCCTCAAAGGTGTCCACATAGCGCGGAATATTCAGGTTGTAGTCATTCTCTTGAATTTCTTTCAACGTTGCCAGATACGCATACTTGTCAACGCTTTCACGTGCTTTGTAGGTGTCGATAACTTTCTGGATATTTTCTTCCGTCAACACGTTCTGATTCTTGCCGGATTTGAATTCTCGACTGGCATCGATGAACAATACTTTCTCATCCGATTTCTGTTTCCGGAATATCAAAATCGCAGCAGGAATACCGGTGCCGAAGAACAATTTTTCCGGTAAGCCAATGACGGCGTGCAGCAGGTTTTCATCAATCAGCTGCTTGCGTATCTTTCCTTCGCTAGATGCGCGGAACAGAACGCCGTGAGGTACAACTACACCCATACGGCCTGTCTTGGGTTTCAGGGTTTCGATCATGTGCGATACGAACGCGTAGTCGCCTTTTGTCTTGGGTGGTATACCTCGGCGAAAGCGACCCCACGGGTCATCGCTTGCATTGTCGTGACCCCACTTGTCGAGGGAGAAGGGTGGGTTGGCGGTGACGATGTCGAAGTGCATGAGGCCGCCGTTCTTGTCTTGCAGTTTGGGGTTGCGGATGGTGTCGCCCCATTCGATGCGGTGGTTGTCCTCACCGTGCAGGAACATGTTCATCTTCGCCAACGCCCAGGTAGCGCCATTGGATTCTTGACCTAACAGAGCGTATTTCCTGGAGTTATTGAAGTTCTTCTGTACCTGCTTGCCGCACTTCATAAGCAGTGAGCCTGAGCCACATGCGGGGTCACAGATCTGATCGCCTTCCTTAGGCTCTAGCAGAATGGACAGCAGGTCGGAGACTTCTGGCGGGGTGTAGAACTCGCCAGCAGTTTTGCCGCTGGTAGCGGCGAAGTGCTTGATCAGGTATTCGTAGGCGTTGCCGATCACGTCCAATGAGCCGACTCGACTGGGTCGCAGGTCGAGTGTGTCTCTGCTGAAGTCTTCCAGCAAATGGCGTAGCAGTTCGTTCTTCTGTTTCTCATCGCCGAGTTTATCTGTGTTGAAGCTGATGTCCTGAAAGACGTTTTTTAGCTTGTTGCCATTGGCCTCTTCTATGGCGTGTAGTGCTTCATCGATGCGTGTGCCGTTGCCTGGCTCGTGGCGTGCTTTGAACAACACCTGGAAAGTGGCATCTGCCGGTATCTTGAATGACTGGCTTTCCATCATGGCGGCAATCATGTCGGGGTTGTCGCCAAACTGTGTACCTAGCTCGTCTGCCTTGTCTTGATGTACATCGGAGATGTATTTCAGGAATAGCATGGTCAGGACAAAATTCTTGTAATCAGAGGGGTCCACTGTGCCACGAAATGTGTCACAGGCTGCCCATACTGCCTTGTTGATCTGGTCTTGATTGATCGGTGTTTCGGTTGTCATTGTGTTTGCTCTGTTGCCAGCGACCATGCGGCGGCTTGCGCTATTTTTTCGTCCATTGTTGCTAATTGCTGCCGCACGTGTGCGCGTTGTGTATGCAAGTCAATCAGTCGCGTTATCTTTCTCTGAGTCTCAAGCGGTGGCAAGGGTATTTCAACGTTGCTGAATTTCTTGTCACTGATGAATGTGATGCCGGTGCCTTCCTTGAGTACCTGTATGTGTTGTTGCACCCGCCGAGTGTTGAGTGCCCAGTGCAAGTATTCAGGAATGACCATATGCTCTCTGGCGGATATCACCAGCAAGCCAAAGGCGGTAATGATTGACTTGCCTGTCACCGTCTGGCGAATGGGTCGGTACGCTCTCTGGCGTTGCCCTCTGGCCATAAAGACAATGTCATTCTCGCTCAGCTCGTAGCGGTTGGCTTTCTTGCCGAGCTGGACGCAGGCTAGTTTATCTGTGTCCAGCTCGGTGTCTTCGGTCAGGTCGCTAGCCTGAATTACCCGTGTGTCTCCCTCCTTGTCAGACTCTATACGGCCTCGGAAAGCATAGCCGTTTCGTATGGAGGCAATGTCAGCGACCTTGTTCATCTCAGATTACACCTGTCTCTGCGCGGGTATGAGTGTCGGCCAGTGGCAGGGCTGGTTGAATGTCATCCATGTCTTCGTCCAGTTCCAGGCCACTCACTGGCGCAAGGGCTGAGACCGCGCGTTGGGTCAGGTCGCCATACACACCGCTCAATCCGGCGATCATCTTATCCAGTGCTCGTTCCTGTTCGGTCATGCGTTGCTGGAACTGTCGCTTCTGCTTGTCCAGTGAGCTACGCATGCCATCATAACCATCTACCATGGTGGTGACACGGCGGGTAAAGTCGCTACTTGTCAGGTAGCTGAAGACGACATCCCGGGTGCTTTCTGTCAATGCGGTTGTGCTGCGTACACGAGATACATGCAGTATTTCGTTGCGCAATGCGGTAAGCAGTGGCACCAGTACCTCCACCCGGCAGATCCAGCTGTCTTCTCGTTGATCAAACAACTCGATATCGGAGGGTAGGGCTCTGGAGACGATGAGACCAATATCAGCGCCTTGATCGTGGGTGTCGGATTTAAGTTTGGCTATCCAGTGATTAGTAAAGTTCTGCGTATCCTTTACTTCTATCAGGATTGTACCGGCGATCTTGCCTGACGGTGATTTGACCTTGAACACGATGTCAGCACCGTTTCTGCCTGTGGGTACGCGGACCATTTCGTCTGCAGAGAAGTGCTCTCGTAAACGGGAGAATACGCTGGCTTCTTCAAGGTCACCCTGCAGCTGTTGTGATTTGCTGTCAGCCTGGCGATGCAGCAGCTCAATGCGCTTGTTCATCTGCTCGATGATCTGATCCTTCTCAGTTAATTTTCGCTGGCCCTCTTCGCTGGATTCTTTCAGCGTCTTTTCGCGGATGGCAGTGCGCTCCTGATCGAGGCGTCTTTGCACATCCAGCTCAGACTGCCGGAGCTTTTCATCGGCGTCTGCCATTCGCTTGCGAGATGCCAGTTCGAAGCCATTGGCTTCCTGCAGGCGCTTGTCCTTTTCGGCCAGTCGCTGTTGCGCATCGTTGAGTTGCGATTTCATGTCATTGCTTATTCCAAGGCGGATCTTCTCTGAGAGCTTGGTGCGCTCGGCTGCCACATCTTCCACCATCTGTTTTTCTGCGGCTGCAAGCTTTGTTTCACGTGTGGCCAACACCTCCTTCAGTTCTGCTTCGCGTTTAGCGCTGCTTTCCTGTAGCGCTTTACGTTCTTCGTCAAGTCGGCGCTGTACATCCAGTTCTGCCTGTCTGAGTTTTTCGTCAGCTGCGGCCATGCGCTTGCGAGATTCCAACTCCTGGGACTCGGCTTGCTTCAGACGCTGGTCTTTTTCCAATAGTTGTTGATCAGCGTTGGTCAGCCTCTGTTGCATCTCCTTGCGGAGTTCCTGCTCGATATGCTGGCTAAGTTTTTCGCGTTCGGCTGCCAGCTTTTCCTCCAGGGAATGCTCAGCTAATTGAAGGGCACCTTCGCGCTTGGTAATGTCAGCGGTTTTTTGTTCGTAGGTGAACTTCAGGTCGGATATGGCCTTGCGATGCTGAACGCGCTCAGCTTCGATGTGTTCTGCAGCAAGGGTTTCGCTAAGGGTGATTTCCGTACGGCATTCCGGGCAATTGAAGGTCGGGCTGTTCATGATCACTGGTTCCTGTAAAAAATAGTGCAGAGTTTCATGAACTGGCTTGACCGGAGGTGGCAGATACGCCACCCTATGAATTCAAGTCAAATCCGGCTAACCAGCTCGATTTGGAAAGCCTCTCGTTCTTGCCGGAACGAGAGGCTTTTTTATGCAGTAGGTTTGTACTGCTGAGAGAAAGTTACTATCAACGCTTGTAATTGGTCAAGTGTTTATTTTTCCTACTGCAAAAAAATTGGTGTCAACGCACATTATCCGTTGTTACAGATACTGTCGTATCTATTGCAGTTGCCAGGCGATATGCGCCTTGATGCGCATGCCTCGTCTGATCTGGAAAAAATCAATTTCTATCGATATAACAACACGATAGACGTAATTTTTCTTCGTTGATTGCTGCTCTAAAAGCCATCACCTTGCCACTAGGCGGGCACTCAACATGATGGGTTACAGGTACGGTTGAGGATGTAACCCTTTGGATTGGCTTGGTGAGACAAGCGAGCAGGAGCAATGTGATTTTTTGTTTCCAGAGGATCATATTTCGGCCAAATATTCTCTTGGTTCCAGCGTTTTGATTCAGCGTTGAAAGAAAAACTTGTATTTTCATATGTTGTATACCGATGACGTTTTTTTCCCACGTGCCATGTAGAGCACTACTCCGTCACATCATGTGTTTGTGGTATTTTTGCTATATGAGTGGGAATCATAAAGTAGTAGTGGGAGACCGCGGTCGATTGGTCATCCCGGCGGACGTGCGAGATCGGGCAGGGATCGAAGAGGGCGAGGTTCTGAGCCTTATTGAATTCACCGACGGTCTGGTGCTCCTGACAAGTAAGCAATTACTGAATCTGGTCAGATCAGATCTTGCAGGGCTGGATCTTGTGGGTGAGCTGTTAGCCGAGCGCCGCCGCGCTGCGCGTGAAGAGGACGGTTCATCACCGCAGGCGGCGTGAGCGGTATGGACGGCTCTGCATTGCTGGCCTATTTGCGCGGTGAGCGAGGAGAGGATCAGGCAGATGCTGCGTTTGAGCGTGGTAGTTGCTGAAGCGCAGTGAATTGGTGTGAAACAGCTCAAAAGGTGCTTTCATACCCTCATTGAGACGACCTGATCTGGTACCCGATTTTGCTTCTGCTCTAGCCGAGCGATTGGAATTGCCGCTGGTCAGAGCTCTTGTCAAGACTGAAGAAAGGCCGGAACAGAAAACCATGGATAATAGTGCCTTTCAAGCAAAGAATGTTGATGGGTCAATGGCCGTTTCAATGCCCGTACTACAGTCAGGTCCGGTGTTGCTCTGTTGACAGCACCGCTGATTGTTGATCGTCGACAAGCTGCTGGTCGACAGCAAGACAAGGTCAAACCCCTGACACCAACGCAATATTCCAGGATCGCAGAATTACTGCAATCTCTGAACAACACGCTGGCAGACTTGTTGGGTTCAAATAGCGAGCATTTGATTTCAGCATGTTCTCAAATCGTAGAAGCGCCAGTGTTGCGCTCGTTGCTTGCCCGAGGATTTCTTTTGAGCCAGGCTCTTGAGCAGTGGAGTGCCCGAGGTATCTGGCTAATCAGCCGTGCTGATCGTAGTCTTTATCCTGATATCTTGAAAAAGCGATTGTGTGAGAAAGCCCCAGTATTGCTGTACAAAGTAGCTGTCCCTTACATACTGCAGGTTTGTACTACACCCAAGACACGAGAAGTCGTTGCTTGTGAGCTCAAAGTTCCCAAGGGCTTGTTAAGTGAGTGGTTGAGCTGATGTGTGAAAGAGGGCCTGATTCGCAAGCAAACCAGGCCGGTTGAGTATGTGCGCGCTGATTTGCACGCGTGACGTGGGATATCCGGGGTCTCTGCCTCGATTACGATCAGCGAAGCTCGGTTGCATGATTACACTTCTGCAGAACAGACCACCGGGATACCGGACAGCGTGGCAGGCAGGCCGAGTTCATCATCCGTGCTGCCTGCAATACGCTGATTATCCTGAAAATCATATAGCGATTTGTCCAGTAGATGTGACGGTTTTACATTGCCCATGGCCGTCAGCATCGACGCTACGCGTGAAGGATCCTGTGCATCCCATTGGGCAATCATCTGTTTCATGTTCTGGCGCTGGAGATTGGGTTGTGAGCCGCACAGATCGCAGGGGATGATGGGAAAGCCTTGCATCTGGCTGTAAATGGTTATGTCCTTTTCACGACAATATGCCAGGGGTCTTATGACAATGTTGCGCCCATTATCCGCATGCAATTTTGCAGGCATGCTCTTGATGGAGCCACCGTGAAATAGATTAAGTAACAGCGTCTCCAGGAGGTCATCCGCATGATGTCCCAACGCAATTTTTGTAGCCCCCAGCTCGTCCGCGACACGATAGAGAATGCCGCGTCTCAGTCTGGAGCAGAGCCCGCAGGTTGTTGCTCCCTCAGGAATCTTGTCTTTGACGATGCTGTAGGTGTCTTCTTCTATGATGCGGTAGTCGACGGGTAGCGTGTCAAGGTAGGCGGGCAGCACGTGTTCGGGGAAGCCAGGTTGCTTCTGATCCAGGTTCACGGCAACAAGAGAGAAATCAATGGGCGCTACTTTCTGCAAATGCAGCAGCATATCCAGAAGCGTATAGCTATCCTTGCCTCCGGACAGGCAGACCATGATGTGATCGCCTGCCTCGATAAGGGAGAAGTCGACGACGGCGCGTCCGCATTGGCGTTGCAGGCGTTTACTGATAGGGTCAGGTTTGGACACGGATATCGGTCAACAGATTCAGCAGGTGTGGCTGGGCATTGTAGGACAATGTCGTGTTACAGAGCCAGCTATGCTTGCGCATGGATTTGACATGCGCAGAGCCGTTGGTGACACTAAGCTACCCTGACTTCGCAAGGCGGCGTGTTGGTAATGTTGGTTGGGTAGTCAAAGGGACTGATGTATGAAGTTGTTATTAGTCGATGATCACACGCTGTTTCGCAGTGGGCTTGCTCAGTTGCTACAGAGTCTTTCCCCGCCTCCAGAGCTCGTTGAGTCGGAGAGTCTACAGTCTGCATTAGAGCTTCTGGCTGCCCACAATGATCTTGATCTGGTGCTGCTCGATCTCAAACTAGGTGATTGTGTGGGTGTTGACTCCCTTGTAAAGCTGCGCAAGCATTCACCCGATATTCCTATCATTGTGCTCTCTGGCGAGCAGGATCCTGAAGTTATCCATCGGTGTATCGATCATGGCGCTATGGGGTTTATCACTAAATCAGCAACACACGACGAGTTACTGAGCGCTATTATGCTAATCGTAAAAGGCGGAATTTATCTGCCACGCGATGTCATGGTAAGTGCATCGGGTGGCAAATCGCCTCATGAGCGTAGTGATGTCGCATTGTTGGCATCGCTGTCAGATAGACAACGTGAAGTACTTACCTATTTGCTGCAGGGCAAACCCAATAAAATGATATCCAGCAAGATGGCGATTTCTGAAAACACGGTGAAGGCCCATTTATCGGCTATCTTTCGTACATTGGGTGCCAGAAATCGTACTGAGGCTGTGTATTTTGCCGCCCGTGCTGGTGTACCTCTGGATTAGCTGCCACGGTACGCCAACCTCGTCACAGCGGGATTTCTGGCATCAAGCAGGATTATTGGCTGGCCCTGTCTGATGCGGACCAGCTGCCCCATAGTTCGGTGGTATGAGTATCTGCGCAGCATCACCGAGCGTACTGACGTAAAACGTTAGAAACAATGCGCTCCGGTCCTTAAAGTCGTACTTCTGGAGTGAAGCATATGAATACGTCCACAGAGAATATTGACAAAGCCGATCTTATCGAGATGGATCGTGCTCACATCTGGCATCACCTGACGCCGCACAAGCCGCTGGAAACGAAAGATCCACTGATTATCGTCAAAGGCGATGGGATGCGTATTTGGGATCAGAACGGTAAGGAACATATCGACGCCGTATCCGGTGGAGTATGGACGGTCAATCTCGGCTTCGGTCAGGAGAGTATTGCTAATGCAGTACGCGACCAGTTAGTGGAAATGTGCTATTTCGCAGGTTCTGCGGGCACTGTCCCCGGTATCAAGTACGCCGAGCGACTGATCTCCAAGATGCCAGGAATGAGCCGGGTGTATTACTCCAACTCAGGCTCTGAAGCGAACGAGAAAGGCTACAAGATGGTTCGCCAGATATCCGCCATGAAGCATCAGGGCAAGAAACACAAAATTCTTTATCGCGACCGCGACTACCACGGCACCACTATCACGACATTGTCCTCCTGCGGTCAGAATGAGCGTCGCGACCAGTACGGACCGTTTACGCCGGGCTTTGTGGAAGTGCCGCATTGTTGTGAATATCGTAGCCAGTTTCCTGATGAATCTGAATACGGAGTAAAAATAGCCCGAGAAATTGAAAAAATCATCCTGAAGGAAGACCCGGATACAGTGGGTTCTATCGTTCTTGAGCCTATAACCGCAGGCGGCGGCGTCATTCTGCCACCAGAAGGTTATTGGGAGACGGTTCAGGAGATTTGCACAAAATACGGCATTCTGCTGCACATGGACGAGGTTGTTTGTGGTCTGGGGCGCACAGGCAAGTGGTTTGGCTACCAGCATTACGACATCAAGCCAGACATTGTCACTATGGCTAAAGGCGTTGCCAGCGGCTACGCCGCAATCTCTTGCACGGTAACCACAGAAGATGTCTTTAATCAGTTCAAGGACAATGACGATTCAATGGGATATTTCCGTGATATCAGTACATTTGCAGGCTGTGCCTCGGGGCCAGCGGCGGCGCTGGAGACCATGCGTATCATCGAAGAACAAAACTTGCTTGATAACACCAACAAGATGGGCGACTATCTGATGGAAAAGCTCCGCGGCTTACAGAACAAGTACAAGCTCATCGGTGATGTTCGTGGAAAAGGTCTGTTTTGCGGTTTCGAACTGGTTAAAGATAGACAGACCAAAGAGCCTGTGGAAGAGCAAATACTGGCAGCCATCGCGGCTGATTGCATGGAGCAGGGCGTGGTCATCGGGCGAACTAATCGCAGTTTGACGGGACATAACAACACCGTCTGCCTAAGCCCTGCGCTGATATGTACTGAAAGTGATATCGATGAAATCGTAACGGCTATTGACAGCGCCATGAGTCGTCACGCAATTATCTGATTAAGTTAAAAGTTTTTTAACTTAGATCTCATTCCCGCGAAAGCGGGAATCTTTGCACACTCTATCTGCATTTCTGCCTTTGCAAAATATCATGCGGCGAGATAATCAGGCACTTGTTCATGTAAGCGCGGTGATATCGGAACACAAATAAATGGCTTCAGCCAGACAAGAATCTGGGTTGCTATCTGTAGAAAATCAAGCAAAAAAAGGCGCCAAACAAGGCGCCTTTTTCGTATTTACAACCTTGAAAGGTATAGCTTTACTTAACCAGACCTTGCAGCGTCTCCATCATCGGTCCGACAACCGGTGACAGAACCGAACCCACACCTTCTTTGGTCATGGATGTGTCAACCAATGGTGTGAGTTTCGCAAGCCCTTTACTGATGACACCTTGCAACGGACCTTGCAAAGCATCAGGAGCATTATCAAGATTTGAGGCAACTTCAGTGAGCGACTCGCTTGCAGCGGTCAGTCTTGGAAGAGCTGCCTTTGCAGATGCTTCATCAGATACCGATTCAAGCACTGTAGATGTCGTGCCGAAGATTCCACCCAGGCTGCGGCTAACACCACCAAGGTCAAAGGCGCTGCGTGAGCTACTGTCGCCGCTTTCGGTTTCTTGTATGTCTGCAGCTTCTGTTGTCTCTTCTGCAGCATCGACGGCATCATCAGTAGCCTCTTCAACAGAATCAGATGCAGCTTCAGCAGTCTCTTCTGCAGCATCGGCGGCATCACCAGTAGCGTCTTCAGCGGTATCGGTTGCAGCTTCGGCGGTCTCTTCAGCAGCGTCCACAGCATCACCAGAAGCTTCTTCAGCAGTATCGGCAGCAGATTCAGCAGTTTCTTCGACAGCGTCAACGGCGTCGCCAGTAGCTTCTGCAGCAGTATCGGTGGCAGATTCAGCAGTCTCTTCGGCAGCGTCAGCGGCATCACCAACAGCTTCTTCAGCAGTATCGGCAGCAGATTCAGCAGTCTCTTCGACAGCGTCAACGGCGTCGCCAGTAGCTTCTGCAGCAGTATCGGTAGCAGATTCAGCAGTCTCTTCGACAGCGTCAACGGCGTCGCCAGTAGCTTCTGCAGCAGTATCGGCAGCAGATTCAGCAGTCTCTTCGACAGCATCAACGGCATCACCAGTAGCTTCTGCAGCCGTGTCAGCTGCAGCACCGGCAGTCTCTCCGACGGCATCCACCGCATCGCCTGTGGCTTCTGCAGCAGATTCAGCAGTCTCTTCAACAGCGTCCACAGCATCGCCAGTAGCTTCTGCGGCCGTGTCAACTGCAGCTTCGGCAGTCTCTTCGACAGCATTTGCGGTATCGGCAGCTGCGTCTGCAACTGCGTCGGTCGCCTCTCCGGCCGTTTCAGTAGCTGAATCAACTGCGTTGGAGGCAGCGTCTGAGACTGAATCCGCAGCGTCGGCTACCACATCAGTAGCTGTATCAGCAGCATCACCGACAGCATTGACAGCATCCGCTGCAACATCGCCTGCCGAATCAGCAGCGTCTGCTACCGCGTCGGTGGCATCGGCCGCGACGTCTGAGGCAGTATCCGCAGCACTTGACAAAGCTTCACCTGCTGAATCAACAGCATCAGATGCCATATCAGAGGCTGAGTCTGCAGCGTCAGCTACCGCATCAGTAGCTGAATCGGCGGCGTCAGCTACCGCATCAGTAGCTGAGTCGGCAGCATCAGCCACTGCATCGCCAGCGCCCTCAACAGCATCGGTGGCTGAGTCAGCGGCTCCTGCTGCTGCGTCAGTGGTCTCAGATGCCGCATCTCCAGCGGTTTCTGACACAGATTCTGCGCCATCGGCGACGGTCTGATCGGCATTTTTGCCGCCGAACAGATTCAAGACAATCCAGCCCAATACCAGCACAGCTGCTAAAGGAAGAATTTTTTTCCACATCGGGGTCTGACCTCCGTTATCGTTCAAGTTTCCACCGCTGCCACCAAAATTAGCGACACTTGTAGTGGGTTTAGGTTTGTTAGAAATATTATTGTCAGTACTACGTTTTTCTGCGCTTTTCGCAGTGGTACCAACCTTCGCCGCTGATCCGTCCTTATCGGTATTTTTTCGCATCTGAACTGGTTTGGACCACCTTGGGTTTGCTGACTGTTGTGAATTCGACTGTTTGTTTTGAATTCGAGTAGTGTGACTAGCGTCAACAGCAATCAAACACGCAAAGACGAGCTGCTTGCAGACATAACGTCCATGTCCGCCAAATTGACGCCGGTTGGCGCGCAGCGCACCGAGGCCGATGAATCGTTCGGGCCTTGGTATCCTGCAACGGGCTTATTCTATCCGACCCGCAAGGTGGTGTCGCGCTTGACAATGTTCTGTGTCTCTGATTTGAGACTGAATAGCACAACGTCGTCGTAGCCGCAGGCTCCAGCAGGGTATTCCTATCGCTTTGTGCTGACACTATTGCCCCAAGGGATAAATTGTTAAGCCTGGTTACATGCATTTTTCGGTATTGCGCACTCGATGTCCAATCGTTTATCTGGCATTGTATTGCCTACGCAAACGTCAAATATTGTGAGTTACATCAAAAATAACGACAGTATATTGACGTTACAGGAAGTGCTGAGTACCCTTGGTTTTAAAGTAGTATCGACAACAATGGAAGGACGGAGTTTGGACGACCTTATTTATGGCTTTCTGCTGCAGTCGGGGTATCCGCGAGCAGCTATCGTCTTCGACATGGATTTGCTCGGGCCTACCATCCAGATCGCCAGCGGTATGAAGGTGCCATCATTCATCATCGTCGATCCGCAAACCGCTGAACCACTCGCTGTCATGGATGTTGTCGATGCTCTTGACGCGGAGGCCTTGAAGCAAGTGGCTATTGAAGCCGGTGCTTATGCCAGTCGTCTGGGTGGCAAAAGCATCCAGGGTCTTGTAATAAGAGTGGATGTGCGCGGTCGCGTGGAGGCCGAGCAGGTGCGGTTTTATCGCGTCTGGCCCAACAGTACCTTACATAGTCTTTCCAGCAAAAACTTTCCGGATCTGGAAGCTCTTCGTATCAGTCGCAAACTGATCCTGTCAACCACGGCAAAATCAGTAGAGTCATCACCTGCACTGGAAGGACCTGTCAATGAAAATGCGGTTTTAATAAGTGACAATCACCCATCAGGCTCAGATACCTCACAGGCACTGGGCTTGTATTTACCTGCGTTCTGTCTGTTGTTGCTGATACTCGTCGATATTGTCTTCGATACGGTTTTTGATGGATCGTTCATGAGCCTCTCACAAAGTATTCTGGCCGCCGGAGCGGCCGGATTGTTAACTGTCCCATCAGCAATTCGCTATCTTCGTCAATAATGCTCATACTGTTGAGCCAACATAAGTATATGTATATATTTGATGGAAGGATTACTTGCCGGACTTCGCGCTGCGGGTGAGCCCACCAGGCTCCGCCTGCTCGCATTGTGTGCTCACGCAGAATTAAGTGTCTCGGAGCTGACGAATATTCTCGGCCAAAGCCAACCGCGTGTCTCGCGCCATTTGAAGCTACTGGTTGAAGCAGGCCTGCTGTCTCGATGCCGTGAAGGCTCGCTGGTATTCTACCGATTGTCAGAAATAGAGCGCTCAGGGCATCTGGCGCGAACTCTGGTCGATCTGCTGCCGCTTGAGGATGCAGAGCTTTCGCGTGATCTGGTCAGGCTTGAAAAAATTCGCGAAAAAAGAGCGGCCATTGCCGATGACTATTTTAAGGAAAATGCGGCACAGTGGAACAAGATACGTGCATTGCATGTACCCGAAGCTGATGTCGAAAAAATGCTACTGGACACCGTTGGTCCTCAGAGAGTGGGTGCGTTTCTGGATATCGGTACGGGAACCGGTCGCATGCTGGAGTTGTTTGCCGATCAGATCGATAGAGGTGTAGGTATAGACACGAGCGCCGATATGCTGTCTATCGCCCGTACTCAACTCGAGAGAGAACGATTCAAGCACATTCAGATTCGCAAAGGCGATATGTACAACATGCCTATTGATGATGAAAGCATCGATATGGCAACCTTGCATCTGGTACTGCATTACAGCCTCGATGCCGCAGCTGTGGTTGCAGAGGCTGCTCGCACTCTGAAACCGTCGGGCCGCTTGATTATTGTCGATTTTGCATCTCACCAGGAGGAGCATCTGCGCACCTTGCATCAACATCAACGCCTGGGCTTTACCGATAAGGAGATACATCAGTGTATGCTTCAGGCCGGACTTGAGCCCGGCTCTATCCATGCTCTGGCGGGAGAGCCTCTGACAGTCAAGCTATGGCAAGCGACACGTTAGCAATAAGCTTGCCCACCAGACGACAATCACTCACTGAAAACGTCAAAGGCAGGCGGCAATCGTATAGGCGCCTGAGTATGGTGTCCGTTTCAGGCAGTGTCGACTTGCCCAGATATTGCCAGCTATCGTAGCGACTGGTATACGCAACCGGATCGTCTGCACCAAACCATTTCAGCTCTGCGCCTTTCGCGCTGCAAGCCTGCAAAAATTGTAGATTCTCTTCATCGGAAAATCGATTGATACTGAATTGAATCGAACTGGACACCTCAAACGCTTTTGGATTGTTGCGCGGTAAGGCTATCGAGTTACCAGCACTTGCAAGTCCTTCAGCAAAGGCGTCGTAGCGCTCGTTCCATCGCCTGGCATTCACATCAAGTTGCGCCAGTTGCGGTCGCAGGATTGCGGCACGCAGGTTATCCATTCGACCGCTGCAATTTGGGGTCTGCAGACGAATAGAGTCGAACACTTCGCGAGATGGGGCCGCCACATGTCTTTCAAACAGCATATATGATCCTGAAAGGACGATGGCACGCGCCATGATTTCATCGTTATCCGAGGTCAACAGGCCTCCTTCGCCGGAATTGATATGCTTGTAAGTCTGTGTGCTGAAGCAGCCGATGATGCCGTGTGAACCGCTCTTCTTGCCACCAAAGCTTGCTCCCATCGTGTGAGCACAATCTTCAATCAAGGCAACCTTGTGCGCTGCAAGCAGTGCGCAAAGTTCATCCATGTCCACAAGATGCCCGCGCATGTGTGATAGCAGTAGTAGCCGAGGCTTGATTTTTTGCATCTGGTGCTTGAGATGATCAAGATCAAGCACCAGATCGGCAGTACATTCCACCAGTACCGTTTTACCCCCAACTGCCTCAATGGCGCCAGGCACGGGCGATAAAGTAAATCCGTTGGTCAGTACCGGCTCATTCTGTTTCAGGCCGAAGGCGCGCATGGCCAATTGCAGCGCATAACCTCCCGATGCACAGGCCAGGCAATAACGCTGATTTTGATAACGTGCGAATTCGATTTCCAACGCTGCCGTTTCGGAAACCTCATCGGCCGATGCAACGTTATAGCGATGCAAGCGACCGCTTTGCATGACAGCAACGGCCGCCTCGATTGCCTCCTGAGGTATGGGTTCCTGCTGTGTGAAATTGCCCTTGAATGATTTTGCCAGCATAGATTTTTTACCTTGGTCTACTGGTTGCTTGCGCACAGCATTCTGGCAGTAATTAAAGCAACTATGGCACCTGATATGGCGCCAATCAGGTGCCCTTCCCATGACACCCCTTGTTGAGAAGGCACAATCCCCTGGAGGACAGTGGAGGCGTACAGTAAACCCACTATCACGGAGATGACCACCGATTGCAAACGTTGCTCAAAAATGCCCGCAAACACATGGAAGCCTATCAGGCCGAAGACTACACCACTGGCACCGATGTGCAGAGCCTCACGCCCGAATAGCCACAAACCGACACCGCACATGAGCGTCAAAAGCAGGACGATGCCCCCGCTGTTGGCGCGAGAGCCTGCCAGGAGCAGCAAGGTGACTCCCAGTGGCACTGTATTTCCGAGTAAATGCGTGAAGTCGCCGTGCAAGAAGGGCATGGTAAATATGCCGATCAGACCGCGTAATGTACGTGGTACGAGCCCGAGTTGTTCGAGAGGAAGAAAGTAGTCCAATGCAAAGACGATCCAGATGATAACGATAACAGCCACTACCGCTGTAAGGTCTCGTTTGATGCTGTGGACGTTGCGCGAGTCAACGAGTGCGTTCATGAAGAATCCTTTTCCGGTTCAGTCCTTACAGCTTGTTTGACAGTGCACGTCGGCCTCAAGCCATCATAAGACGCAGCTTTGAAGCGACGTTTTCGAGAGAAGACGCATCGGGCATTCCAGATGCTGCACCTTTTCGTAGCGCGTCAAGTTCCTCCCGGCTTATATCCAGACGGGCTGCATCAGGGCCGTCAAGATTCAGAATTTTAATCATTTCACGGACATCGGATAAATTATTCCCGGTGTTTATACTTGCAGTTGATCCCGAGCCTGCGTTGGCGGCACTGGCAGACCCAGCAGACCCAGCAGACCCAGCAGACCCAGCAGACCCAGCAGACCCAGTAGCATCGTCAGAACCGGCAGGCCCGGAAGCATCGTCAGAACCGGCAGAATATGCAGCGACGCCAGCAGCTGCGGCCGTTGCGGCGACTATGGCAGCTCCACCAGATTTCCCGGATTCTTTAACTGATTTCGATGAAACTTGTTGTGTGTCACTTGCAGCGACAGCGTTTGAAGTAACGCTGGAATCGGGTGGGTTTGCTCCACTGGATTCAGCCACGCCGGGCGATGTGCTTGCAGACTTGGAAGTATCCTGCGACACACCGTTTACTGCTGCTTGTTGTGCCGACTGACCATCAGACGCTGACTTGCCAGCCGCTGAGAGATCAAGCTCTTCCTGTTGCTGGTTATCGTGTGCCAGTTTGTCGTTCTGGCTGCCTGATTTCATTAATTTGACGATGAAGAAGCCGATAAGCGCCAAAACCAGTAACGTTATTAACCACCACATGACATATTTCTCCCAACAGTATTTGAACTTGACACAGTAAAACACACCAGACACATCGAGTTGTACTGTAACGCTGATAAACTTATGTTTTCCTGCCAATTTCCCCGGCAACAATCTGGAGCTTTAAACTCTGATGGCCCGATCCGACCGATCAATTGTAAAACGATTTGATAGTCTTAAAACGCACCTGGAGCGAGAAAATCCCGTTCTGATTGACGCCATCAGCGGATTTAAAAAGCTTGATGATGTTGGCTATCGTACCGGACTCCTTGACACCGACGACTCGTACGCCATGCAAATTTCGTGGTGGCCGCTGGTCTCTATTCTAGGTGTTTTTTCGGCAGGTAAATCTTCCTTTATTAATAGTTATCTGGGTCAGACATTACAAAAGACCGGGAATCAGGCTGTTGACGATAAATTTACGGTTGTTTGTTTCGGCGAGGACAATGCAGGCCAGGTATTACCCGGACTGGCTCTGGATGCGGACATGCGATTTCCGTTTTACCGAATCAGCGACGAAATCGAAAAAGTAACAGAAGGCGAGGGCCGGCGGATCGATGCTTATCTCCAGCTGAAAGTCACCAATTCGGAGGTTGTGCGAGGCAAAATTCTGATAGATTCCCCCGGATTCGATGCCGATGAGCAACGAACCTCAACGCTCAAGCTGACCAAGCACATCATGGATATTTCGGATCTTGTGCTGGTGTTTTTTGATGCCAGGCACCCTGAACCCGGATCCATGCAGGACACCTTGACACACCTTGTCGAAGACACCATTGGTAGAAACGACAGCAATAAATTTCTGTTTATTCTCAATCAGATCGATTCAGCCGCCCGCGAAGATAACACTGAAGAGATCGTTGGCGCCTGGCAGCGTGCTCTGTCGCAAAAAGGACTCACCGCGGGTCGGTTCTTCACTATCTACAACAAAGAGGTGTCACTGCCCATAGAGGACGTTGGGCGCAAGGCTCGCTTTGAGGCAAAGCGCGATGCCGATATGGCAGAAATCGAAGGTCGGATAGCACAAGTGGAAGTAGAGCGCGCCTATCGAATAGTCGGCGCTATGGAAAAGAAGGCATATTCGATAAGAGATCAGGCCATTCCGGCAATCACGCGATTGAAGCAATTATGGAGCAAGCGAGTACTGCGCTTTGACGCCATGATATTCGGCGCACTGGCACTGCTGGTATTTGGAGGTGCAGTGCTCACCGGTGCCATTGGGCCATTGATGAGTTTGATTCTTAGCCTGTTCGCTGATCCGATATCCATGCTTGCATCTATTGTCGTTCTTTTGCTGGTCGTTTTGGTCATACATTTTATGGTGCGCAAGGCTGTTGCCAAGTACATGAGCGGAAAGCTCAAGGATACCGACGATGAGCCTTACATCTCAGCATTTGCGATCAACACGCGTTTTTACCGAAGCGTATTTTCGAAAGCGCCAGCTGGCTGGAACAGAGGGTCGAGGAAGACGGTGGATGGAGTCATAGAGCAAGCCACTGAATTCGTGGAGACGCTAAACGATCAGTTTACCAACCCCTCCGGCACCGATCGTAAGCCTGCCTAGAGCCCTTACGATACACAAAATGATCGATACACAAAATGATCGATACACAAAATGATCGATACACAAAACAATTCGGCTTTTGCCGTAGCTCTTTAAGAGCCTGTCCGAGAATAACGATCGAGGCCGAAGGCGGCCTTGCGGCAGTGTGAGATTTTGAGTCAGTTGTTTGGCATGGTTCGGCCTGGCTTAATCTTTACTCGTCGGATTGTCCGGCCGCTTTCTCCGTGGTATCGGAGGCCGAAGGGGCTTTGGCTTTGCTTTCCGGCACTTTGGCAATGACAGGGGAATCTACATTGGCAATTTTTCTGGAAGCAAATGACAAGCCGCCAGAATTATCGTTACCCTCCTTACTTGCTAATGAACGAACGCTGCTTTTCAATTGACTGGGCTGGCGCTGGGATATAGTAGAATCCGTCGTGTCCTTGTCAGGCTTTATCGGCGAATCAGTAGATTCTCTGGTCGGTTTCTCGGCTAGCTCGCCAGAGTTAGTTACCCGTACTCGTGGCTTTGCCGTGCTGTCAAGTTTATTTGCAGCACTTTTCGCAGGCGCCTTTTTTGCAGATTGCGCTGATGGAGATTCCGCTGATGCAGGTTGTGCTGATGCAGGTTGTGCTGATGCAGGTTGCGCCGACGCCGATTCAGTTGATGCAGATTGCGCTGATGCAGAATCATTTGCTTTCTGCACTGATGTTTTCGGCACCGATGATTGTTCCGCTGGATTCATATTACTTGCAGACGCCTTAGCTGCTGCCTTTTGTGCGGATGAATCGGCTGTTGCAGGCTTGTCAGTGGAGCCGGGCTTTTCGGTTTTGCGTTTGTCCGATCCGGAGAGTTCGACGGCAGCCTTGGCATTGGCTGATTCTACCTTTTTCGCCAATCGCGCCTTGCGAGGTGGCCGAGACTTTTTCTCTGTAGCCTTGGTGGTGCTGGTAGTGGCGGTGGCGGTATCAGAACCCGAATTGCCACTTGCATCGGGAACAGATCCTTTGTCAGTCTTAGCTGCAGGTCGCTTTTTGGCCGAATCACTAGCATCGCCGTCTGTCTTGTCTGCTACTTTTTCATCAGATTTTTCAGCTACTTTTTCTGCTGGCTTGTCCGCGATTTTTTCAGTCGGCTTGTCCGCGACTTTTCCAGCTGGCTTATCACCAGGTTTGGCTGCATTACTCTGACCCGAACTAGCGTTGCTTGAATCAGTGGAAGATTGGTTTGAGGAATCATTAGAAGCAGCCCCGCCAGACTCAGCCCCACTAGACGCAGCTTTCCTGGATGAATCGGCCGTAGCATCAGCGGGTGCCTGTGCTGAAGCCTTTGAAGGGCTTTCGGCCGACTGCGCTGATGCACTATTGTTTTCAGACGACGGCGCTTCAGCCATGCCCGCCACTGCATTTACAACCCGCGTCTTGCCCGCCGAATCCTGATCGGACGGCACATCGCCACTAGTGTTGTCTGTTTTCTCGCTATTTTCAGACGTCTCACTGGCATTTGTACTACGTCCTCTGCCACGCCCGCCACGTCTGCGGCCACCACGGCGACCCCGTGACCGATTACCTTCATCACCGGATGTTTGAGTTCCACCACCAGAGGCTGCTGTCTCATTATCAGAAATCTCCGATACTGAGGAGGCATCGTTGACAGTTTCATTAGCGGCAACAGCTGTGTTGTTGTCAGTTTCTACAGCATCGGTCCTTTCGTTCTTACGGCCTCTGCCACGACCGCGTGATCGTGGATTGCGAGCTGGCGCATTCTGCTCCTCAGTGGTTGCAGCTTCAGATGTTGCCTCGGCACCTTCGTTTTTCTTGTTGCGACTGTTCTGCCGATCGCCATCCTTGTTGTTATCAGTTTTGCCACGACGCTTGTTGTTGCGGTTTGCGCCGCGAGCTTCTGTGCCGTTTTCAGTATTGTCGCCATCCTGACTATTTCGGCCACGACCACGATTTGCGCCGCGTTTGGCGTTACGCCGCCGGCCGCGCGAATCGTCCGACTTACCATCGTCTGATTTTTGATTGCGGTTCTGGTCGCGAGCATTGGGGGGAGTTGCCACCGTCTCTTTCACAACCTGTGCACTGCTGTCAGAACCTGCGCCGAACAATGACGATACTGCGCCGAACATCTTGAAAAAACCACCGGGTGCACGAGCTGATGTGGCAGACGTGTTATCGCTCGCTGGTTGTCTATTGGCAGGAGTGGGCGCCGGTGCTAGTGGTGCGATGGTATTGACCGCTGCCGCCTCGGGCCGCTTTTTATCACGGGCATCTTGAGGGGTATAAACTTCGGTGTTGTCCGTAGCGAGTTCGTAGCTCTTCTTGCCAGCGCTTTCGTGCTCTTCATCCGTCATGCGGATGCGTTCGATGCTGTAGTTGGGAGTCTCTATGGACGGATTTGCCACAATTAAAAGCGTGCATTGGTTACGCGCTTCGATTTCGTTGATGCTCTGGCGTTTTTCATTCAGCAGATACGTGGCAACTTCGACCGGCACATCAGCCAGCACGCGACCGGTATTGTCCTTCATGGCCTCTTCCTCGACCAGGCGCAAAATGGACAACGCAGTAGATTCTATGCCACGTATCGTACCGTGACCGTGGCATCGCGGACAGACGTTTTCAGACGACTCACCCAGCGACGGACGCAGTCGCTGGCGTGACATCTCCAGCAATCCGAATTTGGAAATGCGACCAACCTGGACCCGTGCCCGATCCTGTTTCAACGCTTCGCGCAGTCGGTTTTCAACTGAACGCTGGTGTTTGGAAGCCATCATATCGATGAAATCGATGACCACCAGACCACCCAGATCACGCAGACGTAGTTGACGAGCAACTTCGTCGGCAGCTTCCAGATTCGTGTTCGTAGCTGTGTCTTCTATGTCACTACCTTTGGTGGCGCGTGCCGAGTTGATATCGATTGAAATCAGCGCCTCTGTGTGGTCGATAACCAGAGCACCACCGGAGGGCAGGCTTACTTCACGGCGAAATGCTGTCTCTATCTGAGACTCTACCTGGTAGCGATTGAACAACGGTACATCATCCTGGTATAGCTTGAGCTTACGCTCGTTTTGTGGCATGTAGAGTTTGATAAAGTCTGCGGCCTGCTCATGTGTCGCAGCCTCATCAGCAATGATTTCGCCTATGTCGCCGCGGAAGTAGTCCCGCAAACCACGCACTATAATGTTGCTTTCCTGGTAAATAAGGAAGGGCGCTTTACGCTCGTTTGCCGATTCCTGAATGGCTTTCCAGATGGCGGCCTGGTAGTCCAGATCCCATTGCAACTCTTCAGTAGTGCGGCCGATGCCTGCGGTTCTGACGATGGTGCCCATGCCTTCAGGCACTGTCACCTGTGACATGGCAGCCTTGAGTTCGGCACGATCATCACCCTCAATACGCCGGGATACACCACCTGCGCGCGCGTTATTGGGCATCAGGACCAGAAAGCGGCCCGCAAGACTGATGAAAGTGGTTAGTGCTGCGCCCTTGTTGCTGCGCTCCTCTTTTTCTATCTGAACAACAATTTCCTGGCCTTCCTTGATAACGTCGCGAATGTTAACGCGACCGCTGTCGGCCTTTTTACCGCTGTCCTTGTGGTACTCACGCGCTATTTCCTTAAATGGCAGGAAACCGTGCCTGTCCGCACCATACTCGACAAATACCGCTTCGAGACTTGGCTCGACCCGGGTTATCTTGGCCTTGTATATGTTTGACTTTCGTTGTTCGCGAGATTTGTGTTCTATATCCAGATCGACCAGTTTTTGTCCATCAACGATGGCAACACGCAACTCCTCTGGATGAGTGGCGTTGATCAGCATTCTTTTCATTATAGTTTTTGTCCAACACGGACCCGTCCCTGACCGCTAACTGCTTTATTAACGCGCACACTTGTATAAGCGCAGGTATGTTAAACCACGCAAGGATCAGCAAGTATGTCGGTAAAAATGCGCTCAGCATGTTTGTCGGCCGAGTAGGCGAGAGTCCGTGTGTCGTTGTCAGTAGGCCAGAGGCATACGCAAGAAGGGGTTTTGAGATCCTGTGCGATACCGCAAACCGTGAGAGATGTTTTAGGTTGTGGTTACGGCTGGCTCCCGGCCTGTCGTAACCCCCCTTGTATGACATCCGCGATACAAAACCTGAGATATCAAAAAAGAGGCAATAGTAAATAGGGTGTATTCGTACAGCATATTCTCGAATACTCGACTAATTTGTTCGTGGCTCGAGGGCTACCGATAAATGTGGTGACGCCCTAAAAGCTGACCCGCCCGCTAAGGCTTTGGATATGAACAATAATGTCAATTTTATCGGTTACTTGAATCCATTTCTCCGCCGACCCGGTAATATAGCAGCGGTGAGGATTTTCAGCAATCGCAGATAGGGTTTAGTTATAAAAGATATAACCTCGGCTGGGTGAAAACCTTGTTATCTGGAGTCTGTCTGAAGCAGAATAGATGTTTCACGACAAGATCATTCAAGCAATATCCATGCAAATCGACACCAGAAAATAATGTTGTCAAAATCCCGACACGAAAGGGTGAGTGATGAGCAGAACGGCCAGCGTGTGGATAACTTTGTCATCCGGCACTGCCCGGGTGTGCCGCGTAGCCACATCTATCAATTAATCAGAAAGGGCGCGGTACTTGTTAATGGCAAGCGCATCAAGCAAACGCGTAAATTGCTTGCTGGCGAGCAGGTGAGGATTCCTGCTCTTGAAATAAAGGCAGCTGACACTGTCAACGTCCCTTCGAAACTTGCGCAACTGATCGGTGATTCAGTCTTGCTTGAGCACGATGATTTTCTTATCGTAAACAAGCCCGCAGGTGTCGCTGTTCATGCTGGCAGCGGACTGAGCTTCGGGTTGATCGACGCGTTACGTCAGCACCGCAATGAAAGACGCCTGGAGCTCAGCCATCGTCTGGATCGCGCCACCAGCGGTTGCCTGCTGATCGGACGAGGATTAAAAGCCAATCGCAGACTGCAGGATCTTTTCAGGAACCGCGCCATCGATAAGCACTATCTTGCGCTAGTAGATGGTCAATGGCCAAAAAACGTGCATAAAGTAGACGCGCCATTGTTGAAAAACGTCGAACATGCTGGCGAGCGTCGTGTCATGGTCAGCCCTGAAGGGCAGGCCTCGTTGACGTACGTCAAAATTGCCAGCCGATTTACCGAAGCGACTCTCCTGGATGTCACACTCGATACTGGACGTACTCACCAGATTCGCGTGCATACCAGACACATCGGCCATACTGTCGTGGGTGATGAGCGCTACGGTGATAATCGACGCAACGCCTATTTTAAAAAACAGGGGCTTTCAAGGTTGTTCTTACATTCAAAAGCGCTCGGCTTTGATTGGCTAGGTGAGCGTATCGATGCCATCGCTCCTACCGATTCTCAGTGGGATAGCTCACTGGCAAAGCTTAAGGGCTCGTGAAACAATAAACTATTTCACGAACCCAAAGGCCATCTGACGCTCTATGTTCGATATTACTGTTATATGCGCTGATGAGCCTGCCATGCGCGCCTTGGGCAAGCAACTGGCAGGCGTTCTGGGCAAAGGCACGCTGGTTAATCTTGCAGGGGAGCTGGGCGCTGGCAAAAGCGTTCTGGCCAGAGCTATTATTCATGCAGCAGGGTATCAAGGCCGAGTGAAGAGTCCGACTTACACCCTGCTTGAGACTTACGTTGTAGAACACCCGAAGACTGCGCTTGCGCGAATCGCACACCTGGATCTTTATCGTCTTGCAGGCCCTGATGAGTTAAATTACCTGGGATTCGATGATGTGCTTGATGAGTGTGATCTGGTCATGATCGAATGGCCGGAGCGCGCGGCAGATTTGCTGCCTGAGGCTTCTGTGCAGATATCGATACAATACGCCAATGATGATGCTCGGCTGGTTTCGATCGCCTCAGCAGTTCCATTAAACTTATAATTGCACCAGGGGTTGGAGACAAAATATAAGCACATTACTGTCCTCGGCCCTATTGCTATCTACAACACGCAGAAAACATGAAAAAAACTGTGAAAATAGACTTTGTATCTGATATCTCCTGCCCCTGGTGTGCGGTGGGGTTGGGTAGTCTTTCCCAAGCGCTGGATACGGTGCAAGGCGAGGTAGTTGCCGATATCCACTTTCAGCCTTTCGAGCTCAATCCCCGCCTGCCTGCCGAGGGTCAGGATATCGTTGAGCATCTGAGCCAGAAATACGGATCTACCGAGGCGCAGCAAGTAGATATCCGCAATACCATACGCGAGCGTGGAGCTGAGGTCGGATTTGAATTTAACCCTGACGGGCGTGGGCGAATCTGGAATACCTTCGATGCGCACAGGCTTTTATATCTGGCGGAAATCGAAGGTGAGCAAGGGCAGCAAGCCTTACTCAAGAATGCCTTGTTAGCCGCCTGCCATACTCGATCAGAACGCATGGCAGATCATTCGGTGCTGACAGCTTGCGCGCTGGAGAGTGGTCTTGATGAGCAGCGAGTCAGATCGCTATTGAACAGCGACGAATTTGCCAAAGAGGTTCGGGATCGCCAGGGCTTCTATACCAGTCAGGGAATATCCTCAGTGCCTGCTGTTGTCATTAACGACAAACATCTGATTTCAGGAGGCCAGCCCGCTGAGGTTTTCGTGCAAGCGTTACGGCAGATTGCGGCTGAGGGTCGCAGTAAAGCCTAGAGGGCTTCTTTGACCTGTTCCTCTCGCAATAGTCTTCGCAGTATCTTGCCGCTGGCAGATTTTGGTATTAAGTCAACCCATCGCACATCCTGTATGCGTTTGTAGCTGGCAAGTTCTGCCGCTACAAAATTCTTGATATCGTCAGTTTTCTGTCCGATTGTTTTTGCATCCAGAGAGCTGAAGTCGCCCTTGTATACAAGATAAGCTCTCGGAACTTCACCGGACTCATCATCCGGCATCCCGACCACCGCCACATCAGCAACATCAGGGTGCGTAATAATCAGGGCTTCAAGCTCTGCCGGTGCTACCTGAAAACCCTTGTACTTTATAAGCTCTTTAACACGGTCGACGATAGTGAGGTAGCCGTCTTCGTCAATGATTCCAAGGTCGCCTGTGTGTAGCCAGCCTTCCTCGTCCAGCATCTCGTCAGTGGCTTTTTGATTGTTCAGATAGCCGATCATCACTTGCGGACCTTTAACCAGCACCTGACCTTCGGTGTTTGGTGGCAGATCGTTTATTTCTGAATCGACAATACGCGTCTGCGTGTTAGCGACGGTGACACCGCTAGAGCCTGGCTTGCTTTTAAGCCCGGGTGTGGCATGACTCGCCGGGCTCAGCTCTGTCATGCCATAGGCTTGCACAATCGGGCAATCGATTCTGCTGGCAGCCTCGGCTGTCAACTCACCGCCCAGCGGTGCAGCGCCTGAGATGATTTTTTTCAAACTGCTCAGATCATAGTCATCTACCAGGGGTGATTTAGCCAGTCCCAGGACAATCGGTGGTACCAGGAAGAACTGCGTGACCTTGTGCTGTTGAATAAGACTCAGTGCCTGCGCCATATCAAACCGGGGCATGGTGACGATGGTATTGCCTGTAGCCAGAAATGTTCCCATCAATGCCTGCATGCCAAAGATGTGGAAAAAAGGCAAAACTGCCAGTGCCACTTCATCATCATTATCATCATCGTATTGCAAGACATCATTAAGCTGAGCCAGGTTGGCTACCAGATTATAGTGACTTAGCATCACCCCTTTGGGTAGGCCGGTAGTGCCGGAAGAGTAGGGAAGTACGACAGGCTGTGTGTGCAAATTCACACTGACCTGATCAATTTCTTCGCTGAGTAAGCCTTCTACCGATGCGCCTGGAGTACTGCCCTGCATACTGACAAGTGTCACCACCGCAGTGCCTCGCATAGCTTGTTTTGCAACTGCTATACACGATTGGTCAGCGACTATCCAACGAGCTCTGGAGTCCGCAAGTTGCTGCCGAACCTCGGCAATGCCGTAGGTCGGATTCACCGTCGTTACCGTTCCACCGCACAAGGCAACTGCGTGAAAAACAACAGCATAGTCAGGACAGTTGGGAGCGATGAGGGCGAGGACATCACCGGCGACCAAGCCCTTCTCCTTTAGACCACCAGCCAGCCTGCGGATGCGGGTGGCAACTTGTGAATGCGAGATACTGGCGCCGCTTAGCCCGTCGATAATGGCCGGGTGTTCTGAACGCGTTTCACTTTTTTGCAAAACAAATTCAGTGATGTGTACTAGCGGAATGTCTACCGGTGCCAAAGGACTGTGGAAAATATAGCTACTCATGCGCTTGCTTCCCAATTTTTGTCGACGTTCCAACAACTTAACAGCCCTGTTGGTTTCACACAAATGTTTTAGCGTTTAAAGGTTTTGTCCATGTTTCTCTGGTGGGAGCCTGTCAAGGTTTTACGCTATACGCTGCGAAAAAGCGTGCCGGTAAGCGACGACTACTCTCAATATTGTTTCAGATTTCAACTACCCTTATAATTAGCGGAATGGCGGATTGTCTTGGCGTCACCTTCAGGGAAGGATTAAGAAATTTACAGCGGGGGATTTGGGTGAGCAGGATAAGCAGGGCAGTTTTCGTCTGGGTGTTGATCGGCTGGGTGTCTCTCTTGCCACTGCAAGTCCTTGCAGCTCCTCAGCTATACGAATTCAAGATGGTGCAGCAGGACAATCTGATGCTGCATTTCGATCTGGATTCGGAAAATGTCGGCGTCGACATGTTTCTATTGACAAAGCCCGATCGTCTGGTCATCGACCTACCGGGCACGACACTAAGCGCACAATTGCCAACAGAGCAATTTGACACAGGTATAGTCAAGGGCATTCGTTATGCCCAGCACGATGCGGGGTTTCTGCGTATTGTGCTTGATCTACGGCGAAGCGTGTCGCCAACATCACAGATCGTCAGCCGTCAGGGTGGGGAACGGCTTATCGTTGACATGGGCGTACCGGCAGATGCCGCTCTGGCCGATAGAGGCAGAGCACAAGCGCCTGATCAACCATTGAGAGACGTCGTCATTGCGATTGATGCCGGTCATGGCGGCAGAGACCCCGGCGCTATCGGTCGCAAGGAAACCCACGAAAAAGATGTCGTGCTGGCAGTAGCCATAAGGCTGCATAATCAGTTAGTTGACATCCACGGCATCGAACCTGTGCTCATACGCGATACTGATGAGTACATCGATTTGCGAGAGCGTATGGAGCGAGCCCGTAATGTAGATGCCGACATTTTTGTGTCGATTCACGCCGATGCCATTAACCGGGAGCAAGCTCACGGCAGTTCAGTTTATGCCTTGTCACTTGATGGCGCCAGCTCAGAGGCCGCAGCATGGCTTGCAAAAAGTGAGAACGAGACAGCCGCTCTTTATGGTGATGTAGCATTGCAGGGTCTGGATAATGGTTTGGCCCAAACCCTGATCAACCTGACGCAAGGTAATACCATGGAGCGCAGTATCGAGTTAGGCACCGATGTACTGTCAGAGCTTGCAACGCTCGGACCGATCCATAAGCAAAGCGTAGAGCAGGCCGCATTCGCTGTGCTCAAATCACCGGATATTCCCTCTATCCTGATTGAAACCGCCTTTATCTCCAACCTGGCAGAAGAAAGAAAACTCAATAGCCCTGAATATCAGGAGCACCTTGCCGCTGCAATCGGTCAGGGACTCTACAAATATCTTCACCGGCGCGCACCTGTAGGCACTTATCTGGCGAAAGAGAGGCAAAATAACGGGTCTTGACATCATTTCATGGCATCATCCTGTAACGTCGATATTCCTACCCTAGTGAGGGTTCGGGAAGTAATAAACCAGATATTTCGTTTGATCCTGCGCCTGTCTGGCAAGGACTGATCCGAGCCGGCTAGCCTACCGACAAACACCGCTGCAGGGCAGGATGCAGGACGATCGAAATGCTTAGTTTATTGTTTCACGAGCTCTGAGATGCCATGGCAGACATTCAGCAATTACCGGATCACCTGATTAATCAGATAGCAGCGGGTGAAGTGGTTGAGCGCCCGGCTTCCATTGTCAAGGAGTTGCTGGAAAACGCTCTGGATGCTGGTGCAACCCGAATAGCGGTAGAGCTTGATCAAGGGGGGCTGGATCGCATCCGCGTCAGAGACAACGGCGGCGGAATTAGCCAGCAGCAGTTACCTTTGGCATTAAGTCGGCATGCCACCAGCAAGATTAATTCCATGGACGACTTGCAGAGCGTCTCCAGTATGGGTTTTCGTGGGGAGGCCTTGCCCAGTATTGCTTCAGTTTCCAGGCTGTCCATAACCTCTGCTACCGCTGATGCCGAGCATGCAGCGCGTATCTCTTATCAAAGCACGGGTGAGCTTGATATCGAGCCAGCCTCACATCCGGTGGGCACAGCCGTGGATGTGCAAAGTCTTTTTTACAACGTTCCTGCACGACGCAAGTTCATGCGTACGGCGCGCACCGAGTATGCGCGCTGCGAGACCATTGTCAAGACACTGGCTATGGCGTATCCATTGACCGCGTTTTCCATGACCCACAATGGTAAGAATACATTTGATTGTAAAAGCGCCAGCAATAGAGAGGCGCAAGGGCTGCGGGTTGCCAGAATTCTGGGCAAGGGCTTTGGTGAGGCTGCGCATCATGTGAGTATAGAAGGGGTGGGGCTTGGATTATCCGGCTGGCTGGCCGAGCCTGCGTTTTCACGCTCTCAAGCTGATATGCAGTACTTCTATGTCAATCACCGCATAGTGCGTGATAAAGTCATTTCGCACGCGGTTAAACAAGCCTATAGCGATCTCATTTACCATCAGCGTTTCCCCGCCTTTGTGCTTTTTCTGGATATAAATCCGCAAGCGGTCGATGTCAATGTTCATCCTGGTAAACAGGAGGTCAGGTTCCGCGATAGTCAGTCGGTTCATGGCTTTATCAGACACTCCATCAAGCAACTGCTGGCGGCAGTCACCCCTGCTGATGCGATAACTGATGGCAAGGCGGCGGCTGCTGATGCTGATGTCATTGCAGGTGTTGGCACTGATACAGGAATAGGTGACAGCGTAAATCCGTCGCGCTCAACAGGCCTGGGTCGTCCACCCGTACAGAGACCTATGCCCTTGCAGGTACGCGAGCAGCTTGATGCCTTACAACGCTTGGGAGGCGAAGCTGCAGCTGACAGCTCAGCACCGAAGCCCATCAGTCCTTACGCCAGACAGGCGGGGCTGAAGAGTGAAGTCGAAGAAGATATTCCGCCATTGGGCTTTGCTCGTGCTCATCTGCACGGGGTTTATGTTCTGGCAGAAAATGCACAAGGCCTGATACTCGTTGATGCCCATGCAGCGCATGAGCGAATTACCTATGAGCGTATGAAAGCTGACTACAGTGAAGGATCTTTAAAGACGCAGGCATTGCTGGTGCCGGTAACTGTTGATGTCAGTGAGAGTGAGGCGGATCGTTGCGAGGCGGAAGTTGACTGGCTTGCCAGTCTGGGTTTACGCGTCGATCGCATGGCTCCGGAACAACTGATCATCAGAGAAGTGCCTGCGATTCTGGGTCGTAGTGATGTGGCGTCCTTGCTTCGTGATGTGCTGTCGGATCTCATGGACGTGGACAATAGCCAGCGGCTCAGCAGTGCAGTCGATCAGGTACTTTCATCCATGGCCTGCCATGGTTCGGTACGGGCCAATCGCACCCTGGGCATCTCCGAGATGAATGCCTTACTTCGCCAGATTGAGGCAACACCGAATAGTGGGCAGTGCAACCATGGCAGGCCCACGTGGACAGCCTTGAGCATGCAGGATCTGGATAAGCTATTTCTTCGTGGCCGCTAGCAGTCTATCGACAAACACCCCCGCTATTTTTCTGATGGGGGCAACGGCCTGCGGCAAAACAGCGTTATCGTTGTCATTGGCGCAGACACTGAATGCCGAAATCATCAGTGTGGATTCAGCGTTGGTGTATCGGGGTATGGACATCGGTACAGCAAAGCCATCGTTCGCTGAAAGAGCAGGCATTGCACATCATCTGATTGATGTGATCGATCCGTGGCACAATTATTCAGCAGCGCATTTTTGTGATGATGCCAATGCGTTGATCAATGATATTCATTCGCGTGGCAAACGTGCGCTGCTGGTGGGTGGCACCATGATGTATTTCAAGGCGCTTGAACAGGGACTGGCCGAATTGCCTGAAGCTAATGCCGGGGTCAGGCAGGAGCTTGCCAGTGAAGCAGCTGAACATGGCTGGCCGGCAATGCACGAGCAGTTGACAGCAATCGATCCGCAGGCGGCCTTGCGTATCCACCCCAACGACCCACAACGGCTACAACGTGCACTGGAGGTGTACAGACTCACAGGCGTTGCCATGTCAGACCTGCAATTACAAACCCGGTCAAAGCTTACCGCCAGGCCTGCAAAATTTGCGTTGGTACCGGGCAGTCGTGCATGGTTACATCAGCGTATAGAGCAAAGATTTTCTCACATGCTGGAAAATTGTTTTATGGACGAGATGCACACGCTGTATAACGACAAGCGCTTGAGTGCCGACACACCGTCTATGCGCAGTGTCGGATACCGTCAGGCGTGGGAGCATCTGGACGGTGCCTGCCAGGATCAGGACTGGGCAACAAAGGCTGTGGCTGCCACTCGTCAGTTGGCTAAACGACAACTCACCTGGTTACGCTCGATGAGTAACGTCACTGACATTGAATGCGATACTCTATCGTTAGATCAACAATTAGCGCGTATAACAACCGTTATCAACCCGGATTATCCACGACATGACTAGTCAGGCTGCAGCGCTTAACGTGCCATCCATGGTAAATCAGATTGGCAATACGCGGCTGGTGCCCATCCAGCGGATTGCTCACAACACTAATGGCAATCAGGTTTTTGGCAAACTTGAAGGGGATAACCCGGCAGGTTCAGTGAAGGATCGACCTGCAGCCAACATGATTCTCAGGGCGCAAGAGCGCGGCACGATAAAACCCGGGGATACCTTGCTGGAAGCCACCAGTGGTAACACCGGCATAGCTCTGGCCATGGTTGCAGCAACGCTGGGTTACAAACTGAAGCTACTCATGCCCGACAATATGACCGATGAGCGTAAATCGTTAATGCGGGCTTACGGTGCAGAGCTGATCCTTGTTACCGAAGAGCAAGGGATGGAGTATGCGCGTGACACAGCAGCGGCCATGGGCGAGCAAGGCGAAGGTCTGGTGCTGGATCAGTTTGCCAATCCGGATAACTGGGATGCGCACTACCGAAGTACCGGCCCTGAGTTGTGGGAGGCTACCGAAGGCAGAATCACTCACTTCATCAGCTCAATGGGCACGACAGGCACTATCATGGGAGTTTCGCGATATCTGAAAGAGCGAAATCCGGACATTAAGATTATTGGCGTGCAGCCGGAAGAGGGGTCCAGTATCCCTGGGATTCGTCGTTGGCCGGAGGCCTATCTACCAAAAATATACGAGCCTTCGCGGGTCGATCAAACAATCGACGTTAACCAGGCTGATTCGGAAAACATGGCAAGGCGCCTCGCTAAAGAGGAGGGGATACTCTCGGGTGTATCGTCAGGCGGTGCACTGACCGTAGCCATACAATTGTTGCCATCGTTACGTGATGCTGTGATAGCGACCATTGTCTGCGATCGCGGTGATCGTTATCTGTCCAGTGGTTTGTTTCCTGCAGTTTCTGCGAAATAGCGTTCAGTGAATTGTTTTTAGTGAACTATCTTTTTTTGTGAACTATCTCAAGCGAGCTATTTAATAAATACAATGGGTCAGGAAAGCATGAATTCTACATCGATACCGGCAACGGTCAATTCATCACCGCTGTGTAGCAGTATAGGCTCATCACCCACAGAATCCTTATTCAAGGTGGGTCTGTCGATGGTGTCATCACTCTCTATGTGCATAAGAAAGTAGCCATCGGGTTTGCGCATAATGGCGGCTATCTGAATACCCGGTCTGCCAAGTGTAGTGACAGGCTTATCGATCGGTAAAATCTGGCCAGATTTGGCACCATTTTTGATTTCGATAACCGCACCCTTGGATGTACCAGAGGGTGAATCCAGTTCATGCAGTGGGGTGGCTTCTGCCTTTGGCGCGGGCACGACCATATGCTCGATGCCTTCCAGTGGATGGGCCGCCTGATCAGGGTCCGCTTGTGCTTTGACTGGCTGCGCCGACGCCTGAGCCATCGCTGTTGATTGAACGGCTGCAGCGGGGATGCCACTTGCTCTAATGGGCTCAGGGGCACGTCCCGAGTCGGAGATGCTGCGCAAGGATTGCAGGGAGTCTATTTCGGCCTGGTCCATGGCGTTATTGCCAGCGCTAATCTCAATGTCTTTAGCCAGGTTGTTCCTGCCCGCACTTTCGTCGTCGCCTACATAGCTGTCATCAGCCGAATCGTCGTTTGCCGAATCGGCTATTACGGCTTTGTCGGCAGGGCGCATTGCCTCGCTTTTGACGATAATGACGATCTTGCCGAGGATGATTTCATCGCCGGCTTTGAGGGCCGTGCTTTTGGTGACCTGCCCGTTTACATAACTGCCGTTGGTACTGTTCAGATCTTCGAAGATGGTTTCTTCGTCATTCAAGGATAAGGTGGCGTGGTTGCCACTGACAGACAGGTCAGATATGCAGACATCATTTGTTGATCTTCTGCCGAGCGTTATGGTACGCATGGCCTGATCAAACTCGAACTCGTCAGTTTCGTTGTTTTCGTAGGTGACGATGATGGTAGTCATTTGTTTTCCCTGGGATGAAGTAGAGTGCCGCTCCTTGCACACGTCACCGCCAACTTGGCTTATTAGACCAATTATTGGCGTTTGTTGATCTGTCGTCAACTCAAAATGGTTAATCGGGTTGCTCGCCTGCGAAAAATGATAAGTTGTCGCCAGGGTGAATGATATGGCTACGCAGACGTTGGCCGCTCTCGTCGCGAATGTCAGTCACACTGATAGAGTATCGACTTGCTATATCGTTCAAGGTATCCCCAATCGTCACTACATAGTCAATAGGTACGTCTGTCGTTGATCTGTCCAAAACCGAAAGTGTCTGCCCGATTCGAATATCCGGCGAGTCAAGCCTATTCAAATTGATAAGTTGCTTCTGTGAAATTTTGTAACGCAGGGCTAGCGAACTGATCGTGTCTCCTGCGACCACCTTATGTTTATCGGTCGCAATGTAAAGGGGAGGAGCATCTTGTTTAATGGTAGTCTCTATCAAGGTGCTACCGTAGCCCTGCGGCACATACAGTATATGCGGACCGTCCGGTGGCGTAATATTGTGAACCAGTCCAGCATTCAATGTTTGTAACTCTTTCTCGGAAAGTCCTGTGAGCACAGCAAGACGATCAAGGCTGACACGCTGTCGTACATCAACCAGATCAAAAGCACTGCCTCTGGGAATATCGGGTAATTCCAGATCAAGCGGTTTGTCGTTACGTAGCAAGGCCACCAGGGCAAAAAATTTAGGCACGTAGTCGTACGTCTCAGCAGGCAGTTTCAACGACCAGAAGTCTGTTGGCAGACCTGCATCGCTGTTGAATTTAACAGCGCTACGCACGCGCCCAATACCTGCGTTATAGGCAGCCAGGGTGAGCATCCAGTCGCCATGAAATTCGGCATTGAGGTAGCTGAGGTAATCGATAGCAGCAGTTGTGGACTGCCGAATGTCGGATCGACCATCAAACCATTCGTCACGGGTGATGCCGATGTCGTCCGCTGTGCCAGGTACGATCTGCCAGATGCCTGCAGCATCTTGCGAACTGTGAATATTCGGTCGGTAACCACTCTCTATGATGGGTAGCAACGCCAGCTCAACAGGTAGATAGCGTTTGTCCAGTGCTTCAACGATATGCCCCACAAAAGGGGAGGCGCGTTGCAGGATGCGGCTGATCCATACAGCCTCTGATCGATATTGCTCTAGATAGTAGGTAACTCGCTTGTTTTCAGGAATTTGCAGCCGCGTAGACTGCGTCACAAATTCCCACACCGACTCTGCAATTTTCGGATCATCTTTGCCGATATCATGCTGTGCTACTGATTGTCTTATGGGGGGGCGACTGACGTCAAAGATATACTCATCAGTGACCTCACGAAGCATCAGGCGATCATTTTCCGGTGTGTTGCCAAGCTTAAGGGGAATGCTCTGAGCTGATGCGGTGCTGGCCGCTAATAGCATTGAGGGTGCTAAAACGGCGCTTGAGCTGAATAACATAACGCTGAGCAGCCGCGCAAGTATCAGTGTTGGCGCTGAGAGGTCATGCAACGCTATACTGCAGTTCTGATACGGCGCGTACAGGCTCCTGTGATCGTCGGGCGTCATGAATTTTAGGTTGGATGCGAGGTCGAATTTTTAAATGGTAAATTTTTCGCTGGGAAAGGTACGACCAGGGCCCGTCTGGCTGAATGCACAAGCGCCACTGGCGCAATGGTACTCAACCAGCCTCGGGCAGTCTATCGCACAGCGCCTGGAATCAGAACTTGGCAGTCGATTAAATGATGTATTCGGCTATCAGGGGTTGCAGGTTGGCAATTTAGTGCCGGGATTGCAGCTGCTCGCCGGTGCCGGTCTGCAACGAACGCTCGTACTTGATGCCCCTGGTGCCGATGCGGATATCCATGGGGATGTGTTATCTCTGCCGGTTGCCTCTGACACCATGAAGGCCGTGGTATTTTTTCATACTCTTGATTTTTGCAATTTCCCTCACCAGGCCCTGCGTGAGGCTAATCGTGTACTTACTGACGATGGTCAGCTCATTGTGATTGGCTTCAATCCCTACAGCGCCTTTGGTGCTCGTCATGCGCTAACGGCGTGGCGACGGCATGAGCCGTGGAACGGCAGGTTCTATCCTCGTCACCGTGTCAGTGACTGGCTATCGGTACTTGATTATCGGGTTCTGGACAGCACTGCCATGTTCATGCGTCCGCCAATCAATAATGAACGAGTGCTAAGACGTCTGGCCAAGCTTGAGAGTCTGCATCGCTGGCTAGGTGGTGTAGGTGGCGTCTACATCATGCGCGCCCGTAAACAGACGATACCCATGTCTCTGTTGCGTCAGCGGACTGGGCATTCGCGCAAAGCACTTGCCGCAGGCAGCTTTGCCCGAACCGGTGAAAACGCGGGGTCAAGACCACGTGCCACTGTCGCCCGTATTGATTCACGTAGTCGCTAGCGCATGTTCTCGGCAAGGCTCCCGGGCATTGTAGCCAGATAAAGCTACTGCCAGACCAGATTATTTTCAAATGATTGAAATCTTCACTGACGGCGCCTGCCGTGGAAACCCGGGTCCCGGTGGTTGGGGCGCTTTGCTGCGGGCAGGCAAGCATGAGAAAGAGCTGTGGGGTGGTGAGTCGCACACCACTAATAATCGTATGGAAATGACGGCGGTCATCAAATCTCTGGAAGCGCTGAAAAACCCCAGCAAGGTGGTTCTGACCACCGATTCGCAATATGTGCGTAAAGGCATCACCGAGTGGATAGACGGCTGGAAGAAACGCCAATGGAAAACGGCCGCAAAACAGCCAGTTAAAAACGTTGATCTCTGGAAAGAGATCGATGCACTTGCGGCAAAGCATGAAGTGGAATGGCGTTGGGTAAAAGGTCACAGCGGACATGCTGAAAACGAGCGTGTGGACGATCTTGCCAATCGCGGTATTGACGAGCTTCAAATCTGAGAGCGCATTTCCGGATATTCATAAGGAACGCTCAACCCACTCACTTATCAAGTAGGGATCCGGGCGAATAGCCAGTTCTGGGGTTTTCAGATAATGCGACATGCCTGAATCAGACATCAAAATCGAACATAACAAACCGAATACTTACACCATGTGCTAATCCGTCGCAGGACTGAAAAAAATCGGTGAGAGCACAATAGTGTCGTCAGGAACAGAATCCATAACGCTGCACCTGACTTAATATCTGTCTGCGGGCCTGCGAGCAACGCAGAGTTAACACCATCGACATCAACTATATCGGATGTCCCATCCTTGATGCTTGATTCAGCAGTGCCTGAACGCGGGTTAATGGATATTTCATTAGAGGGAAAGGAGCGGTTGTCATCGTCGTCGACTGCAACAACGTTGTAAGTGTAGTTCCCATCGCTAACAATCGAATCTTCCAGATAGCTCACACCTCTTCCAGAGTGTACAAGCTCACCGTTTCTATAAACTTCATATGCTGTAATAGATCCATTATCAAATGACGGTTGCCAGAATAGCTCTACCGTGGTGTCCGAATATTCGATGTATCTAAGATTAGTCGGAGCTGTTGGCACTTCCGGATGGTAAAAGCTGTCAAGATTATCGACAGGATTCGCCAAGGTATCAATCTGTAACGGCAACGATATCGACGATCTATTCTGCAGTCTATCGACCGCGACAACTTGATAAATATAGCTTGTTTCGGGCTGTAACTGCTGTTCCTGGTAGTTCGCTGTGTGCACGAAGGCATGCAGCTCACCATCGCGCCATACTTCATAACCCACTACTGCATCTGCGTCGTTGGCTTCCTCCCAGCTCAATGCAATCTGATCAAATGCCGATGTAGTTCCCTGCAGATTACCCGGGATCTCTGGCGCTCTGTTTGATCCGGGCTCAACAGGCCGCCTTGCAATGGACCGATTTTCATTTATGTTGGCGATCACGCTGTACCGTTCATAATCTTGCCCTTTAATACCAAGGTACCAGGTGGTCGACTCTGTTGCAGCGACTACACAAATTGTTCTTTGTGGTACCGCTTTTGTTGAGATGCACTCATCAAAACCGTTGTCTACTTCCACATCTGTAGGGGATTGTCCAACGCCCACAACAAGATCAATGTCATGAATGTTACCTTGAAGAGCAACGGTAAGTGTATGTTCACCGTTGCCTTCGATCTCGTAGTGCTCCCACTTTTCCGGGTTCAGAGTATTGACTACTACATCATCTGACTGAATAAGCGGTTGCCCCACCTGTATTACTTTTCCCAGTGAAGGTGTGCCTTGTTTGTTGATCAAAAAAAGCAGGTAATGACCGGGAGGCGAAATTTCCCGGGTGACCGGTGTTCGGACGCGCAACAAATTTTTTCTTGTACGAAACGGCAATGCCTTGAAACGTTGTTCCTGATTCTGAGAATGAGTCACAGAGCCGAGCTTTATCAGACTGACGCTGCTGATGTCAGAAGAATCCGGGGTCCTCACTGAAATCACTTGATCGTAATCAATTTTTGATGGGGCTTCAGTGATTGTTGGTCGAACAGCTGCACCGTTTTCATCAAACAAGTAGGGTGGTGAAAAGATCTCCGCGTTTTGTTCGTGGTATCCAGCTGTCCCGCATTCGCCGCAGTAGCCTCCCCCGGCTGATAAGACACGCCCATCGGGCAGCAACAACGCTATTGAATGATACTGACGTGCACGCTGCATATCAGCAAGTACAGTCCATTCGTCAGTATCAGGATTCCAGACTTCAGGAGTGAGAACCGAATTATCCAGGTCGACTAGTGACACGCCACTGGAATTTCCACCAGTTGCCAGAACGCTTCCATCAGCAAGCACGGTCAGATTATGTTGACGGCGGCCAATCACCATGTCAGCTGCTGGCTCGGAAATCTGTGTTAATAAATCTACGACAGTTGCCGAGTTGGTAGACTCGGCGCCACCGGCAACAATGACATTGTTCTCAGAGTACATCGCATAGCTGCCGTAGCTACGGTAAGGGATGTCATCCCGTTCTGGACCAGCGCTCCATAATCCCTCACCTGCTGTTTCCAGTGTGCTCAGGGTATTGTGAGGCCCAAGATACATTACATCGCCAATTGAGGTGGTTTGCAACCATGAATAATCACCACTGATTGTGTACTGCGTTTCAAGTGGAAGCGGCCGCCATTGTTTATTGAATTGTAAAACTTCGGCCAAAGGCGTCGGCGAGTATGTTCCACCAAAAGTCAGCAGTTCCCCGTTGGACAACGCAGCGTTAGAAGAGTACCAGCGAGGCGCGTTCAGGTTATCAGTCTGTCTCCAGGTGTTGGTCCACGGATCGTATATGCTGGAGTTGGATAATGGACCATTGCGCCCCTGCTTACCACTATCACCGCCAGCGAATACCACACGCCCGTCCCACAGTTGAGCTGATCCGGCGCAAAATAGATCGGCATTAGTATCGTTGTTGGCGGCAAGGTGTGTGTTTGTTACTGGATCCCAGACTGTTACCCGTGTCGTGTAGTTATTCGTGGTGTGAGGATTGTCGTCGAAGTCATCAGGCGTTGCGTCCCACGCAAGGACATCGCCTGTTGGCAAAAGAGTTGCATGAACGGCAAGTAAAGGCCATTGATCAACCTCAGACCATTGACCCAGCAGGTGAGGTGTATCCAGGCTGGCTTCGTTGGCAGCACTACGTTTCCTGGCCAGATTGCCTGGCTCTTCTAATACCACCTTGTTGGAGGCGGCCGTCGATGTATGTATCGAAGCAGACGGATCGTGATTTTCATGCGCGACGGCACTTGACGGCGAAAGCAGAACGGCAACGATGTTTAATGCAAGGTATGCCGAGCGTGTTTTGTCCAGTTTGCGTACCAAACGCCTGAAAGGAGGCCAGGCGAGTAGATAATATCCATTTGACATGACGTTCCCTGTGGTTTTCTAGTCCTTACAACTCACCTGATGTAACCCCAAGTTTAGTACATATTGTTATGATTCCAATGCGGTATTATTATCGTCGCATGCCCATCCAATCGCTGATTTGGACTTAAATTGCTCGACGACATAATGATTAAAGGCGTCGAAGCCTATCAGGGCGCGCAGAAAAGAATCTGAGACGGAAGCAATTGAATCTGGTGTCGCTTTTCCGCGTATCAGAAGAAGTTACACAAATTAACAATTTCTGGTGCCGTAATCGTGTTGAACGACGCTAGAGGTAGCTTCGGTGGAGCGCGAATTTGTCGAGCACTGAAGCAGATCGACTCAAAGAAGCAGAGCGGTTCCTTGCATGATTAAAAATTGCTCATCGTGATATTGATAGTTACCATGAATTCCTTTTTAAGGGTTCGTGAAATAATAACTTATGCATTTCGGTTGTTCCCGCGCCTGTCCGGCGAGGACAGATCCGGGCGACTATCAATTCAACTGACGAAAAACCCTTCCGGCCAGGATGCACACCAGATCGAAATGTATGATTTATCCTTTCACGAACCCTAAGGAGATTGGCATGGTTTATCCCGGAAAGATAAATTTAGTATGCTTTGCCAAAAGCAGTACCGGGGGTGGCAAACCGTAATACCAGAGTCAATGCACCCGGTTCAACATACTTCAAGGCACCAATTTTAATACTGTGCCTGAAGGACTTTGAACAGCAACATAGATCCAGCCGTCAGGTCCTTGCTGCACATCCCGCACGCGCATGTATTTACCCAACCACAATGGTTTTCGACTCACTATTTCATCACCAACGACCTTCATCAACATCAGCGCGCGGCTATGCAGTACACCCATCAGCACATGACCTTGCCAATCCGGATAACGCTCACTAGTCACGAAGCTCAATGCGGTAGGGGGCACCGATTCCGGGGCAAAATAGGTCAACGGCGCTTCTGTGCCGACAGGCTCAACTGATTGCCCAATAGGCTCGCACGTTGTGTACTCACAGCCATGACTGAACAAGGGCCAACCATAATTTGCACCTGCCGTTATCAGGTTAACCTCATCGCCACTGTCAGGGCCGTGTTCAGTCGCCCACAGTGACCCGGTTTGTGGGTTAATCGCCATACCCTGAATATTACGGTGGCCATAGGACAGGATTTCGTCAAGCGCATCGGCCTCATTGGCAAAGGGATTTTCTTCCGGGATTCCACCGTCCGGCAGTAGACGTAACAGCTTTCCGTGGGCAGAGCCAAGATCCTGTGCATCCGCTCTGTTCATTCTATCGCCCAGGCCAACAAGCAAACGCTCTTGGTCGTCAAACAGTAATCGTCCTCCAAAGTGTCGTTGATCCGTCAGTTTTTCTGATTGACGATAGATCACTTCGACATCAGTCAACTGCGTTGTATCATCTGACAGCCGCCCTCTTGCCACGGCGGTGCTGACACCTTCATTTTTATCAGGAGCGGGCTCGCTGTAACTCCAGTATACATAGCGCGATGCACTGAAATTCGGGTCAAGCACCACACCCATCAATCCGCCTTCTCCGCCCACTGCAATAGGCGGTAGACCTGAAATGGGCGCACCAACACTGCCACTTGTATCGATCAGACGCAATTGACCAGCTCGTTCGGTGATCAGAATAGATCCATCTGGCATGAATGCCATGGCCCATGGAACACCGAGGCCGGATGCCACTTCAACGAGCTCAAGGCCATGAAGGTAGAACCGTCGCATAAGCTTTGGCGTGACCCACGTGGCAACAAGCACCGTCGTTATCACTGTGATAGTTATCAAGGTGATTAGAATTCGTGATTTCGTTGTCAAGACACACGCTCCACAATAGAATGAAATAACAGGTAATCGTATCGGTTGACTCCACGCTCGTACCACGTGGAACCAGTGAAGTGACTCCATGACTCGCATGCCGGTCTCATCAAAAATTGACCACTTCACTGTTACTGGCGCCTGCCTTGGCATTATCGGCAAACGGCTCAGGGTACTGATGGGCACGTTTAAGAATATTGCTCAATGCACAACGTCAGGCAGCTTGCATGAAAATCGGTAATATTGGCTTGAGTAGTAACTGTTTTTCAAGGGTATGATGGATAGTGGCAGGTTTTATGCGAGTTCAGTAACTAGTGAAATTTTTCAATAGAGTAAGGACTAGAAGCTGATGTGCGGCATAGCGGGTTTGTGGAATCCTGACCAGTTGCCCGCTCGATCAACCCTCAACAGGATGATAGCAACGTTGCACCATCGTGGTCCCGATGGTCGAGGTATTTATATAGAGGGCCCAATAGGACTCGCACATTCGCGCCTGTCCATTATCGATCTTGATGGCGGTGCTCAGCCTCTGTCTAACGAGGACGGCACTATCTGGGTGAGTTTCAACGGCGAAATTTTTAACTATCTAGAGCTGCGGGCTATGCTGATCGGGCAAGGTCATCATTTTGCTACCCAATCAGATACAGAAGTACTCGTGCATCTATACGAGGAGTATGGTGATGATTTTGTACAGCATCTTAATGGGCAATTTGCCATCGCACTGTGGGATGCCCGCGCCAGTCGACTCGTGCTGGCGCGCGATCCGGTAGGCATCAGGCCGCTGTTTTATTCATGGCAAGGTCGCCAGCTGGCATTTGCATCCGAGATCAAGGCATTGCTCAGCGTGCCCGGGCAATCCAGAGGCTGGAATACCGATGGGCTTGCTTCGACGTTTACCTGGTGGGCAGCCTTACCGCCCACCACTGTGTTCCAAGGCGTACACTGCGTGCCGCCGGGTCACTTGATGGTGATCGATAGTAAAAACGAAAAAGTTAAACGATGGTGGGAATGGCCCTCTCCACAAACGGCTGAAGACCGATATTTCTCCGGTGTTGTTGACGAAGACGCGTTAGCCGATGAGTTGCAGGCATTGATTATCGACGCTGTGACCTTGCAATTACGTGCTGATGTGCCAGTGGGTACCTATCTTAGCGGTGGTCTTGATTCGGGGATTATTGCATCGGCCGCCAATCCGTTAACCAACAACTCTTTAAGGAGCTTTTCGCTGGCATTCAGCGAGACGGAATTCGACGAGAGCGATCACCAACGTCAGATGGCTGAGCATCTGGGTACACTACACTCCTCGTTAACATGCTCGCAGGCAGACATCGCTAGCAGTTTTCCCCGCACCATCTGGCACGCAGAGACTCCTCTCGTTCGTGCAGCTCCCGCATCAATGATGCAATTGGCAGGCAGCGTACGTGATGCGGGGCTTCACGTGGTGCTTACTGGTGAAGGGGCCGATGAGGTATTCGGTGGTTACGACATTTTCAAAGAAGCAAAGGTACGTCGTTTCATTGCCGCCCAGCCAAACTCTCTTGGCCGTGTTCGAATCCTCGAACGACTTTATCCCTACCTCGCTGCGTCGCCAGTGCGGATGCGTGCAATGTCGCAGAATTTCTTTGCACAAGATGCGCAGCTGATCGATACACCCTGGTTTGCTCACTCCACTCGTCATGCGACAACCCGTCGCACATTGGGTTTCTTCAATACCGATATTCAAGACCAACTCAAGGCATGGGACCCTTACGCACCAATGCGCAAGCTTTTACCCAATACGATCGATAACTGGCCACCCCTTGCACAAGATCAGGCGGTTGAGGCCACCAGCTTAATGAGTAACTATTTGCTATCCAGTCAAGGCGACCGGATGGCTATGGCAGCGTCGATCGAAACACGCTACCCATTTCTGGATCCGCGGGTTATTGCTTTTGGTGCGAGCCTGCCACCGCGACTGAAGATACGTGGACTTATCGAAAAGCTTCTGTTGCGTAAGGCCTTCGTAAACAAACTGCCCAAACTCATTGCAGCTCGGCCCAAGCAACCCTACCGCACGCCAGACAGTACAGCATTCTTCGACGCTGGTATTCCCAGGCCCTGGGTTGCCGACTTGCTCGATAAGAGAAGTATCAATACTGCAGGTCTGTTTGACGCAGAAGCGGTATCGCGGCTTGTCAAGAAATGTGGTGCAGGGCGGGCAATAGGTTTTGGTGACAATATGGCCTTCATGGGTGTGCTTTCCACCATGCTGGTGCATCAGCAATTTATCGAAAAAAACGCCGGGCCCATAACCTTATGATCCCGTCACTGTTTGAAGCCTGGCAAACCTCAGCGTTGAGATTGCCAGCCAAAACCGCACTAATTTGCGGCGACCGAGCAGTTAGCCATACTGCATTAGCGGCTAAAGTTGGCGCGCTCACGAGTTTGCTTGCACAAGAAGGCGTATGTAAAGGCGATCGCGTGGTAGTGATGCTGGATAACAGTATCGAATTCGTTGTATCAATGCTTGCTGTCATACAATTGCAGGCGGTATTTGTACCCGTCAGCCCTCTGGTACGCAGCAAAAAACTGATCTATGTGCTGAGCGACACTCAGGCGAGCGTCCTTGTGACACAACAATCGCTGACACACGTCTGGTCTGACGCTATTGCCGCCATTGAGCTGCCTCATTCAGTTGTTAAAGTGTTGGCGGATACACTGTTAAAAGACGTTGAAACCGACGAGAAGCAGGCAATGGAATCTTTGCGACTATCGGCGACTGTCCATCACAATGACAAAGACTTGGCTGCCATCATCTATACCTCAGGCACAAGCGGTCGCCCCAAGGGTGTGATGCTTAGCCACGGTAATATGAGCGCAGCGCGTCACAGCGTTCAAACATACTTGAAGGTGCGTGAGGACGATATCATTGGACTCGCACTACCGACAGCATTTAGCTATGGGCTTTATCACGTTATTATTGGTTTGGCTGTAGGTTCCACAGTTGTATTGGAAGGCAATGCTGTATTTCCGTCCGTAATATTGAAAAACTGGGAGAAAAACCGTGTCACGATTGTCCCGGGTGTCCCTACCTTCTTTGCCAGCCTGTTAAGCCAGGATCTCACAAAGTTTGATCTGCAATCGCTGCGAATTCTGACAAACGCTGGAGCTGCAATAGATAAGACACTGGTGGATCGCTTACGTAGCGCATTTCCGAATGCGCTGTTGTTTTGCATGTACGGCTTGACTGAATGCAAACGAGCCAGTTATCTACCTCCGGACGATCTTGATAAACGGGCAAACAGTGTAGGCAGAGGTATACCTGAGCAGCGACACTGGATCGTTGATGAATCAGGCCGCGAGGTTGCAGTTGGTGAGATAGGTCAGCTTGTGGTGGCAGGGCCGCATGTTATGCAAGGTTACTGGAACCGCCCGGCTGATACCGCGAATGCACTGCGCCCGTCCCCTGATGGAACCCCAGCTTTGTATACTGGTGATCTTTTTCATGGCGATTCAGATGGATATCTGTATTTTTACTCACGTGCTGATGATGTTTTCAAGTCACGAGGTGAGAAGATAAGCCCCACCGAAGTTGAGCAAGTCATTTGCGAGTTGTCGGGTGTCAGAGAAGCGGTTGTCTCCGGCATGGCAGATGAATTATTAGGTATGGCTGTATGCGCGCATGTGAGAATAACAGGCGTTGTTCAGCTTACAGCACGCGATATCATTGGTCATTGCAGCACCAGGTTGGAGAGTTATATGGTGCCCAAGCAAGTTATCATTGTAGATAATCTGCCGTTGACTGAGTCAGGAAAGCTTCTTCGTGCATCGCTTTGACTCCATAATTCAGACGTTATCAAGTTTAGCTAATCACCAGTATTCATGTATCAATCAACCATTTAACGCGTTCGGCTTAGAATATTTATGAATGATATAAAAGGGCAAGTACGCCAGTATTTCCTGGACAATTTTTTATTCGGTGCAAGTGACAGGATGCCCGCAGATAGTCATTCATTCATGGAGCACCAACTGCTCGATTCGACAGGTTTTCTTGAGCTTGTTTTATTTCTCGAAGAGCAGTTCGACATGAAAGTTGGCGATGAAGAAATGATTCCGGAGCATCTGGATTCATTTGATGCCATTGCAGCGTTTGTGGCACGTAAGTGCGAAAGCTCACCCACATGAGCGGGAATTCTCAATGTAGCCCAAGTCCAAAGGGACACCACACTAAAGCGTTGAATGCTGATGTTTTCACAATGGACTATGGCGTCGAGGTCGAACGCATCAGCCAATGGATACGACGCACCCTGTCCAGCACCTTGCACAAGCGCGGAGTAGTTGTTGCCATATCAGGAGGCATAGACAGCTCTGCCTGTGCGGCGCTGGCGGTGAAGGCTCTAGGGCCTAAGAAGGTCTATGGACTTTTGTTGCCAGAGCGCGATTCACAAGGCACTTCCAGCGCACGTGGCAAGCAACTGGCTGAGCACCTTGGCATAGGCTATGAACAACACGATATTGCTCCTGCCCTTGAGGCCTTGGGCTGTTATCGGCAACGAGACGAAGCTATCAGACGTGTCGTACCTGCTTACTCAGAGCATTGGAAAAGCAAGATTGCAATTGCTGGCGGTCTTGAAGGTGGCATCAGTTATTTTCGCCTGATCGTTCAAGACCCGGATGGCAAACAGCAAGACGTCCGACTATCATTGAGTGAGTACTTACAAATTGTTGCTGCCACCAATTACAAACAGAGAGTACGAAAAACGGTGGAGTATTTTCACGCAGATCGACTTAATTATGCCGTAACGGGAACGCCTAATCGACTGGAATACGATCAGGGTTTTTTTGTTCGGAATGGTGATGGTTCGGCAGACCTCAAGCCGATTGCGCACTTGTACAAGACACAGGTTTATGCAATAGCCCGTCATCTAAAGCTACCAGAATCTGTGCTCGCTGCTGTGCCAACGACAGATACTTACAGTTTACCGCAAGGCCAGGATGAATTCTATTTTGCGCTACCTTACGCTCAAATGGACTTAGCGCTTTGGGCTTTGAATCAAGGTCACAGCGCAGATGAGCTGGCCGCTAGTATTGGTATTACCGAGGCACAGGCGCAACGAGTGTTAGATGACATCCAAAATAAGCGACGTACCACGCGTACTTTGCATTGTGTTGCTGAGCTTGTCGAACCTGTATTACATCACATGGATACAATAAATGTTACAGCACCGCCACCAGCACTTAGTCCGTAGCCCGGACCAGGCTATGAGTGACTACACAACAACTGAAGCCTGTCCTGTCGAGGATGCAGAGGAGATTTGTGCGTTATGGGTGAATAATCTTGAATCTGGTTGCATGATGCACGCCTCGAAAAAACTTGAAAAAGCTTACGCATCCAACCCTGTTATGAAGGGGACGATGATACAGATCCACGATAAGCTGAATACATCGGCAGGAACCATCGGTCTTCTACCGAGACGTTTCTTTTATAATTGCAAGGGAAAAATCTCCGTAGCGCTTGCGGATTTTACTGTTGATGCCGCTCACAGAAGTGCAGGGCCTGCTCTGATGCTCAAACGCCGTGCAATACTGACGGGTATCGAGCGCTTTGCATTCATCTTCGGTTTGCCCAATATACATGCGCGGGCTATCAGTCGACGTGCCGGTATGTGTTCTCTGGGCACTTTTCACCGGTATACCTTGGTGTTGAAAAGTAAATCAAGGTTGTCACGTTACATGAAACCGCGTTGGGTTCCCTTTTTTGCACCCATTGTTGATCGGGCATTGGCGCTGAGGCGCTATTGGAAGGCACACGCAACCATACCTGTGTTGTCCTGTCGCGCAAGCTCATTTAGTGACCCGGCGATAGATCGAATCTGGGCCCAGAGACCAACTTGCTTATTACTATCTGATCGATCAACACAAGTGCTTGAGTGGCGTTACAGCTGGACACTTGAGAAACAGTGGCGTATATCAGTTTTCGAACAAGCAGATAATATAGATGCTGGCTATATTGTCTGGCGTATCGAGGATGATTTAATCATCATTAGCGATTTTTTCTGCATTGATCCAGCGAAGCTGACACGTTCGTTACTTGCTGCGTTTATCAAACACGCAAAAGCCGAGAATGCGCACAGCATAACGGTAAACTTCCTGGGATCTCCGCAGGTTATCAGTGCTTTTCTCGATATAGGATTCTTATGCTCCAATGCTCCCGGCGATCCAGTCTATGTTGCAAATGAATCTCAAATAAATGATATCCCGGCAGCTAGTTGGTATCTGACTGACTACGACAACGACGACTGATTACGCAGGAACGATTTCACGTACTACCCGACAGGCTTTTCAAAGCCTGTCGGGCGCTTACAAATTGCCTGGTTTATTCGTTAACCGAAATGGTTACCTCAAGCAACTGACTACCGGACGCAAAGTTGAAATCCGGATTTTCTGCGTTAGCCTGGCCGGGATGTAGGCTGATTACGCCGTTTTCGTCGTCGGTCAAATTTGCCTCTGTACCGCACGGTGGCACCCAATAGTCGAGCGTTTCGACATTGGTTTCCGATCCTGCATCGTACACAGGTGTGGTAAAAGTACCTTCTGTGATTTCCATTGAATCCACACCGGTGAAACCATCGTTGGTACAAACCACCATCGCGACAATACTCATTACCTGATCAGGAACTTCCTGATTCAGAGTGACAGATGCTGTGGCACCAGGAAGCAGTGGTCCGCCTGCTTCTGGCATTGCAGCCTCAACTGCACTGACCCTACCCACCTCTATCTGGCCTTGAGCATTTTCCAGCAATGGCTCGATGTCACCGTTTTCGGCAATTTGCTTGACTTCCTCACCAACAACGTCTCCAACTGCAAAGTAACGAATGCCATTCTCTCTATCCAGAGCATTGTGCAGAATGACGACCGGTGGTGTCATGGGTTGTGATTCGGAAAGATTCTCAAACGAAACCGTGACGCTGCCAGTTGCAGGTGCTGCTGCTTCTTCGCCATCACCGACGAGTTGTGCCCGCAGTTCTCCAGACGGGTTCGCTTCGGTGTGCACATTGACATAAAGCTCACCGTTCTCAAAGGCTTCTATGCCCGCCGCATCAAGCGCTGCACCGTCAGGAACCGTCCAGACTGTGCTGCTCTCATTGGGCTCCAATGCGATCAGAACCGGACCTGCTACGCCAGGGGCGCCCTGATGTATATGTGCCATGGTAGGTACACCGGTTGTACCAGCGACTTCAACGCTGCCAACAATAGCACCCGTTTCAGTATCCACGGTGAACTGGCCAGTGCCTGCAGCGTCGTCCGCGCCTTCTGCAGCGGGCTCGGTTGATGCGGTATCCAACTCCACAGAGACTGTTTCGCCACCCTCAGCGGGTTCAGTGGTCTCGTCTCCACTGTCTCCACTGTCTCCACTGTCTCCACTGTCTGCATCGAGCTGTCCACGCAGTTCGCCTGATGGATTCGCTTCGGTGTGCACGTTGACATAAAGCTCGTCATTCTCAAATGCCTCAATACCCGCCGCATCGAGCGCTGCGCCTTCAGGAACCGTCCAGACAGTGCTATCCGCATTGGGCTCAAGAGCGATCAATACCGGGCCAGCTACGCCAGGCGCACCTTGATGGATATGTGCCATGGTAGGAACACCGGTTGTACCGGAAACCTCAACGCTGCCTGAAATAGCACCGGTTTCGGTGTCGACAACAAAGTCCCCGGTACCGGCAGCATCATCAGCACCAACTGCGGGAGGCTCTGTTGATGCGCTGTCCAGTGCCACTGCTACTGTCTGTCCAGCATCTGCGGCAGTGCCATCACCTGCGTCAGTGTCGTCTCCATCATCGGTACCATCACCTGCATCAGGGCCATCGACTGTATCAGTGCCATCGCCTGCGTCAGTGTCGTCTCCATCATCGGTACCATCACCTGCATTAGGGCCATCACCTGTATCAGTGCCATCACCTGTATCAGTGCCGTCACCTGTATCAGTGCCGTCATCGACAGTTGGGTCGTTTTGATTTGGACCGTCATCATTGTCATCATCGCTGTCGCATGAAGTTAACCCAAGCGAAAGTACGAGCAACGTTGTGACAAATCCCGTCCTGAGAGTTGTGCGTTTGAACATTTTTAGAGGTTTCCCTAAGGTGGTAAAAAAAGAGAGGATCGTGCCACCCATATACTGTCACTTTATAGAGAGCCAATTGTTAAAAACTCGCACAACTTGCATTGCATTCGAAGGCCCTTGCATTACCGTTTAGAATGAATATAGTCGAAAGGGGTATGAGTTTACCTGTTAGCCCTAAAACAGGGATAGCATCCTACCACCCTCAGCTATCTCGTCAGGCTGCGACCTTTGGCCGCTACAAGCCAGAGTCCAGCTTTAGAATACACCATGGTTTTGCTCGAAATGGGGTCTATTTTGCAGGTCTGAAACAACCTGAAGCCCGTTTGTTGCCGTCAGATGTCGACTACCGGGGCAAGAGGCTGTTATTTGACCTTACGCCGAATGGCACTCACTATAGGAAAATAGTCATGGAGAAGCCTGTGCTATAACAGGAAATCTCTAAAATTGTTTTCGGTCAGAATGTGGGATTTTGCAAGATGTAAGCAGGAGCACTGTGACTGATCAGCAAGCTGACGAGAGTGGTAAAGACGATATCATGCCTTACCGGCTTGGCTTACCCGCATGGGCATTTCCCGGATGGCGCAACACGTATTTGATTGATAGGCCATCGATGCTCGCCAGCTACTGTTCGGTATTTAATGCGGTAGAGGGAAACACGACGTTTTATCAGGTTCCGAGCGCGGTAACAGTAAAAGCATGGGCCGACGCGATCGAAGGCAAGGATTTTCGTTTCTGTTTTAAGCTACCACGAAACATAACGCACCAGTCGCAACCGAATATGGAGACGCTGATGCTGTTTCTTGATCGAATAGCGCCACTTGCAGACAATATGGGTCCGTTTCAGCTTCAGTTTCCAAAGTGGGCTGGCATGGCGCATCTAAGACGCTTGAAGCCTGTGTTCGATGCGGTCGCCAGCCACTACGATGCCGTTGTCGAGGTACGAAGCCCGGAATTGTTTACGCAGCCTGAGCTACTCGAACCGTTGCTGGAGTACTACGGATTTGGTCGAGTGATGCTGGATACGCGGCCCTTGTATCAAGGTAACCTGCAGCATCCTGATGTACTGGCGGCTGTACATGAGAAACCAGATGTACCTTTGCTCGCTACCGTGTACAACCGCCTGGCCTTTGTCAGATTGATCCTCCATCCCGACGACACTGACAACCAGCGTTGGGTTGATGAATGGGCCATGCGCACAGCACAATGGTTACGAGAGGGGCTGATTCCCAACATCATGATCCATTGTCCCAATAATTTTTATTGTCCAAAGTTTGCCGAAAGATTTCATAGCACCTTGATAAATCTGGCTGATGTGACAATACCTGCCTTTCCGCCTTGGCCAGTGCCACAACAGGGTGATCTAATACTGTGAAAAATACAATAGCAGGCGAGGGCCTGGGTGGCCCTTGGCGAAAGGCTTTCGACTTTACATTCAAACCCGGCTCTAGACAATAGGTGGCGCAAAGCAGGTGGGGCAGAGAGAGTTTGGTAATAGACAATGTGTAAGAGAGCACGGCTGCGAATGCCATGCGCAACCTCCTGTTGCTGAAAAATACAAGCATCGTCAGTTATACCTGAATAATCTGGAACCCTTTTCCAAAAAAACACGACCAAGCTGAATATTTGAACAGTATTAAAAAAACATATCAGGAAGTTGGAAACCGCACACTGCGTGCACTTGACTACGCAAACCCTAAGTTACCTGGAACGTGTATGCCAGTCATTTCCATGTAAAATATGATTCATCGACAATAGCGATCCCGTTCGTTAGGAAATCAGAGCCTGATGCCCGTAAAGCACACAACCTCCACCTGCGTGATTGCCACTGCGTTGCTGATTGGATGCTCGAGTAGTGGAAATGACGACTCTAATCCTGCCGCGCCTGAAACAGCTGCACCTGACGCATCAGGCCAAAACAGCATGCCTGCTCCAGGCGTCGATCCGTCTGGCACACCTCAATCAGTAAGCCGATACAACGGAAGTTATTTCCGCGACTGCATAATATCCGAGGATGATGACGAGGTTTGGGATACTGTTGAAATAATGATTCAGAACGATACCGCCTCGTCGATAAATACCGAATACAGTGACGCACAATGCACCATGCCTACCTTTGTTATTGCATTGGATATTTCCCTGGAATATCCAGGTGGCACAGCTGACACCTCATTGGGTGTTGCGGATTTTTTAAATTCCACTATAGAATCGGCAACGGTTAATGGCCAAATGTCTTCAGGAGATAATGAGGTGGATTTTGGTTTGATTCTGCTTGATGGAAACACCCTGTATTTTGGCTTGTCCAGCGAAGAATTGTCCGGTGAAACGTTAGAGACGCGCCCGGTACAGATCGATCAAAGCAACCGATTTATCCGCAGGTAACAGTGTTTCTACAACGCTACAAACCCATACACCGCTAGAGGCTGCCCGAGAATAAGCTGATCGGCCGACAGCGTTATTCTCCGACAGTCTTCTCCAATGGCAGTGCTGTGAACATTGAATTGTAAAACTTACTCCGAATGATTTAAACATGCGAACGATATGTATCAAGGGCTCGAGATAGTCCTGCTGGGCCTTCACTGAAACATCGCCACGAAATGAGAGTCTGGCCCCGATTGGTGCTGTAAACCAACGAGCGAAAGAAGCCGCGTTCGCGCACCTTATCCGATAGCGTTGTATTTATTTTCAATTCCCTTGGCAGCGTTAATCCCACAGGTGGTGGCCAAATCGGTGAGGAAGGTTTCCTGCGTTTGCCTTGGATTTTTTCTCAGGATACTTTCACTCGCCGGATGACAGAAAATCCTTTACTGCGTTGTCTATGTACCATGACCATGGATACAAGTTTTCACGCCTGCTTTTAGAACTGCCAGCGCAACAGAGCGGAGGCTTCCACAGTCGTTCGTTGACCGACGCCCGCGATCAACGGGCTTTTTGCTTTGTCTCCCAGATAGTATTCGGTTTCAAGTGAGCTCAGTACGCTAAAGCGCTCGTTAACATAGTATTCGGCGCCGCTGACGTCAATTCGTGTAGACAGGCGAAGACGCTTGCGGTTAATCAGTCAGTCGTAGCCGGCGCCAACAAACCATACCAATCCCTTTTTTGCATCACCGAGCAGATCTGGTTGCAACACGCCAAACACGCTCGCATTACCAAAACGGTGAGCAAGAGTGAGCTGGCCTTCGACGGTGGCGTCGATCTCATCAAGTCCTTCAAGTGCCGGTTCTTCTTCGGCATCTTGTCCTTCCTCATACTCAAAAAAACGCACTGAACTGCGTGTCTGGTGTTAATGAAAAGCTTACGCAGAGTCCGACATCAAAATGCCATCAAGGTAATCGATCAATACCGTACCAGAAGCCAAGCGGAAGCCGGGCAACCGGATCAAATTGGTCAGCGTAAGTCATCGAGGGCCAGGCAAAGAATACTGCGATGCTGCTAGTGATGAAGGCGATGTGATAAGACTGTGATGTGACGACCATGGCGAAAGACCTATCGTGGGATATGAAACGAAAGCCTATAGCGTGAAGTGTCTTCACTGCATCGGGCGCAGGTCCGACGGGTGTGATATCTGACATATGCCGGATGCCCGAAGGCTCGTTAAAGGCGTCAGTCCGAAGGAGATTGCAGTCGAGAGAGGCACCGGCGAGAAAACCGTTCGCCAGCAGGCAAGCCAAGTCTACGCCAAAGTGCGTCTTGAAAACCGGGCGGAACTGGCCGCCTTCTTTCTTGAGGATCTATCGCTACCATGACCGGTGACACTGGCTACACAGTTGTTAAAGGCGATAGTGCGCAAGAGCTTGTCAATTAGAGTCGAGTCACCAGAAATACCAAAGCCGCCCGGAGGCGGGGTATTCTCCCCTCAAGCGCCGCCGTACAATAATGATGTATTAGACAACACCTTGTTGAATCAAGGCATCGGCGACTTTCTTGAACCCGCCAATATTGGCACCTTTGACATAGTCTGTCCGGTCACTCTTCTCCTGCTTGCCGTGGCTTACGCAAGAGCTATGAATCTCTTTTATAATCCCTTGCAGGCATTCGTCCACCTCTTCTGATGACCAGCTCAAGCGTTGGGAATTTTGACTTTGCTCCAGACCTGACACCGCGACTCCCCCTGCGTTTGACGCCTTGCCCGGAGCGTAGAGTACCTTCTCTCTTAACAGCGTTTGAGCCTCAGATTCGCACGGCATATTCGCACCCTCGGCCAGTGCAACCATGCCATTATCTATTAGTTGCCCGGCCTCTTCTTCATTGAGTTCATTTTGCGTAGCACAGGGAAATGCAAGATCTGCTTTCACGCTCCAGGGCCGCCCCTCGCTAAAGGTACAGTCGTATTTCTCTGCATATTCTTTTATACGACCGCGCTTCACAGTTTTTAATTCGATAAGATATTTTAGCTTCTCTTCATCAATACCGTCCGGGTCATGAACATACCCCGAGCTATCACTGGCGGTAATTGGTTTGGCACCCAACTGGATCAGCTTCTCAATGCAGTGCAAGGCGACATTGCCGGAGCCTGACACCACTGCGGTTTTGTCTTCGATGCTGTCATCATGCGCGTCAAGCATTTCGCGCATGAAATACACTAACCCATAACCTGTTGCTTCCATTCGTCCGGCACTGCCACCAAAAGCGGCTCCCTTACCGGTTATCGCTCCGGTAAACGTTTGGGCCATTCGCTTGTATTGTCCGAACAGGAATCCAATCTCCCGAGCACCAACGCCAATATCGCCTGCAGGGACATCCACGTCGGGTCCAATGTAGTGGTGAAGCTCTGTCATCAGGGACTGGCAAAATCGCATTATTTCGCCATCGCTTTTGCCTTTCGGGTTAAAGTTCGAACCGCCCTTAGCACCGCCCATTGGAAGACCGGTCAGGCTATTCTTGAAAATCTGTTCAAAGCCTAGAAATTTAAGAACGCTTTCAGTTACAGTTTCGTGAAACCTCATGCCACCTTTGTAGGGCCCGATGGCATTGCAAAACTGCACACGCCAGGCACGGTTTGCCCTGACGTTACCATCATCATCCACCCAGCTTACTCGAAAAGACAGGACACGATCTGGCTCGGTCAGGCGCTCGAGCACGCGGTCGTGCTGGTATTTCTCGTTCTGTTCAATAAAGGGGATTACATCAGAGACGACCTCATGAACTGCATCGTGAAACTCTTGCTGCCCGGGGTTTCGCTTTCGCAAGCCAGTCATAAATTCTTCTACGTCGTGACAGTAATTACTCATGTCTGTTACTCCAATAAGTTTGTGCCAGAGGGCTACTATGTCTGTCGAGTGCTAAAACGAAACAACCCGCCAATCGTCAATGCATGTCCAGAATCAAATCTGACCACGGTCGAACAGGCCCAGTGTTGTGATGAGTCGAGCGTTAGGGTTAGTGAAATAATAAACTATACATTTCGGTTTTTCCTGCGCCTGTCCGGCAAGGGCAGATCCGGGTGAATAGTTGGCGCTATTGAAACGACGAGCGCTGCTGCAGGGCAGGATGCTGGTGAGTCGACCTTCAATAGGGTTGGAAGCGCGCAACCTGCTGTCGTGTCAATCGGTCAAACCCGACTTCATACTGCAACAGCGAATTCTGCCTGTAAAAATGGATGTGCCTGGACTGACGCAGTCGCACAGGGCTATGTTAGTGCTCCCTTTTGGCACTACGAATCCAATACCAATTCATATACCGACTTGGCACTTGTTGGACAAATCTCTTCTTGGCAAGCGGTGTGGTTACGCACCGAGCCTGCGTTGGCAGGCAATCAAGGAGCATTACTGTTCCCTGTAGCATGAGGGGAAGGTGTTAACTTAGAGGAGGCATTCAGTCCGCTCGATCCCGATATCAGGCTTGACCGGCAACTGAGCAAGGCTGGAACCGATATCCGCTTGGCCATTCCGCTGTTTGTCTGGCTGGGGTTTTACATCGTGCTAATGGTGCTGATTGTTCCACGCATGGTCAATGCAATGGAAACCTTTATGGCCTCCAATGACTTTATTTGCAACTTGCGGGACAAGAAAGAGCGTACCGGCTATGACACACACGTGGGTGAACGCGGTGTCAAACTGTCCGGCGGGCAACGCCAACGGATTGCACTGGCTCGGGTCATACTCAAGGATGCACCGATCCTGATTCTGGACGAGGCGACCAGTGCCTTGGACAGCGAGGTTGAAGCTGAGATCCAAAGCTCCTTGAAGCGCGTGATGCGCGACAAGACCGTGATTGCCATCGCTCACCGTCTCTCAACGATTGCCGAGATGGACCGCATCGTTGTGATTGATGCGGGGCAGATTGTTGAAAACGGCACACATTAACAACTACTGGCGGCAGGCAAGCTGTATGCAACGCTGTGGAATCGTCAATCCGTTGGGTTCATTTCAGAATTAGCAGGGCAGTTGTCAGTTGTTGCATAGTGAATAATGCCAGAGCTGTTGGACAACACTGATTTAGATTATTTCACACGGGCTTAAGCCATGAAGCCCACATCGGCAGAGGCAAAGTTACTCAGATTAGGAAATACTATGGAAAGCTCAGCTTCCGACAAACCAAACCGGCGTGCAAGGGTTGCGCTATATTGGTCGACTGAGGTTGTCGGAATGGTGCGGTTGTTCTCCACAGCATCTACACTATCTCGTGTAACCTGAGGCATTTGCCCGTATATATCGCCTCCCTGTACTGCCCATCCCATCACTAGATTATGGCCGCCCCAGCCATGGTCTGTACCGCTACTGCTTGCCGTCAGGGCAACCAAGTGAGTACCGTTGAACCAGGGGCTGAGCGAATCTGGAAGATCCAGCACAACGGAATTTTCTTCCGTTTGCACAAATCAGTAGCCGATATTCGGCTCAAGTATGTCGTCCAGGCTCAGCTCGCGATAAATGTTCGCATTGGCATCAAATGAAAATACAATCCAACTGCCGTCCCCGCCGTAGTTTGCACTGGGAAGATCATCGCCAAACAGCACGTTAACTGTACCGTTGCTACCCGGGTTTTCGGGAATGGAGATAAGTGACCATACGCCTTTAGTTAAAGTGTGTGTTGAATGCGCAAAGCTGTTGGTCGCGAAAATGGCATTGATCAGGAAAAATATACTTACGTATTTAATGCGCAACAACTTTTCGCTAATGATCTGCATGCCAGTAGTCTCGGTTGAGTCTACTCCCTTTGTTTACGATAGCTGATTGTGCGCTTGGCTAAAATTACCAAGCCACCACATGTTGTCTACTTTCACGAAAAATCGTTGTAATCAGAATTTTAGAATCATACAACTGCGAAACACGCTCACCATCACTATTCGTTTGTTTCTAGTGCACTCCAACAAAGATTGACAGCTAACGCAGCTGTGAACTCGACAGTTGTGCCGCGCACTGAACTGAATGAGTACCTAAGTACCAGGCCGCGCCGCAACTGCAAGTTACGGCAAATGTTAGATTTACTCGGAATTTCTTGTCATAACTGTGTCAAGTAATATTCCACTCTTGAGTCAAGTAGGCAACCCGGACTACAACCTCATTGAGGCGTATCAAGTAGTGTCCAATATTCATGTTGACGCTTTACGAGCACAGGGTAGAAGAATAATTATCTGGAGATGAAGAATGCTTTTGATAGAAAATGAGCTAGCTTATTCATTTTTGTTGTGATACCAACAAAACGGCTACCACCTAAGCAGACAGTTGAATCTACTGCGCGTTTGTCGCGCGGAACCACTACGCCTTCCAATTTTAACGCATGGATTAATGTGGTACTCTTGTGGCACAAGTTACGTCCAGTAGCGATTCGGTACGCCTCAGTGAGTCTGATAAAGAACTATTGATTCACGCGGACACGTTCTTCATTGCCAGTGCGTACGCTGGCCACAAGAATCGGCTTTCAAGCGTGGCGACCTTTTGCTTGTGGCTGCTCATTCAGAAGTACAATGGGAAGGGACCGAAATAGAAGCCGTTACAGGCGCTAAACGTCTGTTGCGGTTTCATATTACCCGGATTGTCCGCTTGAACGCCGTTTTGCCAGTAACACGAAGCGCGCCAGATTACGCGCGACAGACAATAAAAACTGGTACATGGCTGGAAGCAGAACAATACCAGCGCCCGGAGTAGAGTATGGCTAAAATCCCGGAAGTAAGGTATCAATCCATAAAATCTTCGATCGATGGCTTCGATCTGTTTCAGCTTGAATCACTCTACCGTTCTGCGCCCGCCATGAAGTTCGATTTGTTTTCGCACATCGAGTCCACTTCCATTTACTACTGTACATTGAGAAAGGCCGTGGCGAACAGTTGATCGACTACAAACAGCACGCCTATGGCAACGGAAGTTTTCTGTTTGTTAATCGCGACCAGGTACATGTTTTCGATCGTAGCGCGCGTCTGCAAGGTGTTGGGCTGGTTCTCACACGCAGCTTCGTCGAAGCGATTCGCAGCAATATCAGACAGCCTGTATTGTCGACAGAATTCGCTCTTCGATCAGAGCACCCAGTGCCTAAGGTAGAGAATTTGCTTAAAACGGGTTGCCAGAACCTGCTATCAGAGATTGCTGATGTTTCCGGAGGAGGCGATCACGACAAGCTGATGGTGCAATTACTTCTGGTATCGCTCTTGTTGAAGCTGCGTCTTGAACAGCCCGGTCAATACAGTAGTTTGCTCAGTGAGAAACGTTTACAGCAATACGCGCATTTCATCACTCTGGTGAATGATAGTTTCGTTGCCATCAAAGACGCTAGTCAATATGCCCACATGATGGGCCTGACGTATAAATCACTGAATCAGTTGTGCAAACTGGCTAGTAATCAAACGCCAAACAAATACATACAGCATAACCCACAGGTTCCTGATGGACTGTCAGGTTTGATGAGCACTCTTGAGTCCATGCCTGAAGGCAGCGTAAAAGTGGATGTTATACGTGCTTTTGAAGACAATGAGTTTGTATTCGTACATGCCAGCTATGACTTCTTCGGACCCAAGGTTGGATTTGATGTATTTCGCTTTGAAGATGGCTTGATTGTCGAGCATTGGGATAACTTGTGAGAATCTGCTGCCTCACCTAATCCTTCAGGCCGTACGGAGCTTGATGGAAGCACTGAGCTGACTGAGCTTGACAAGACCGAGCAAAACAAAGCACTGGTGGCAGACTTTGTCGATAGCATCCTTGTGAATGGTGACTACGAGAAACTAGCCAGTTTCTACGATGGTGACAATTACATTTAACACAATGCATTCATTGGTGATGGATTATCCGGATTGGCAACTGCTCTGGAAGACATGGCCAGTCAAGGAATTACGTTGAGATACAATACAACACATGCCGTTATGGGTGAAGGCAATTTTGTACTTGCCATCAGTGATGGATATCTGGGTGAGACAAAAACATCCTTCTATGATTTATTCCGAATCGACAACGGAAAAATTGCTGAGCACTGGGGCGTGCTTAAGCCCATTCTTCCTGAGTCACAAGCACAGAATACGAACGGTAAGTTCGGAAAGTTTTAATGCGGCCAAGTGTTTGATTCACTGCTTGTCAAGCGACGCGGAAAACCTCGTCCTTTCCGGGCGGGTATAAATAGCGCGACAGGCAGAGCTTCTCGTTATTTTATACCGCCTGCAAAGTGGCACAGCACGACCACTGCAAGGTCATGAGCGATGAAACCATAGATCAGGTAAAATTTTTCGTGCAGATCCTGTAGAAGATTCAGAGAAACGCTTTACAAGTTGGTTACCGAGCCGTCTGGTCGCCTCAGATGCGGGCATTCGACATGTTGCGCAATGGATGCACGAACTTCTTCCTCATCAACTTCAACGCCTAGACCCTGGCTGTCGGGTACTCGGTAAACCGCCCCTTCCAGTTCCACCTGCACGGGGAACAACGCTTTATCGTGAAACCCCAGATTTTCAACCGGTGACTGGCGTGTTTCGAATCAGGAGAAGTTGGGAACTGCGGCTGACAGGTGGACGCTGGCTGCCGTGCAGACAGGGCCGAAGGGGTTGTGAGGCATCAGATCGATGTAGTGACGTTCACACCAGCCTGAAATTTTCATGGCTTCAGAGAAGCCGCCGATATTGCACAGATCGATACGCACGTACTGCGTCAGGCCTTGTTCGAGAAAGGGCGCGGGTTGCCATTTGGAGGCGAACTCCTCACCGATTGCAAAGGGAATGTTAGTCATCTGTCGTAGCGTGGCATAAGCCTCGGGACTTTCTGAGCGAATGGGTTCTTCAAGAAAATCCAGTGTTCCTGCGGGCAGCATGTTGCAGAAAGAAATGACTTCGGCAGGCGAAAAGCGATGGTGCAAATCGATACCGATGCTTAGATCAGCGCCAAACTTTTCACGCACCGATGCCTATCAGGGACGGCAGTTTCGATTCAGAGGGATCAGGGGCGAGCGCTATAAATACGCGTGGATCCCGCATGATCTGGAGGAGCTCTAAGATATACAGGATGATCCTCAGGAAAGGAAAAATCTGGCCGGTGATCCGGCTTTCGCTACCGTCCAGGCAGACTTGAAGAGTCGTTTGTTTGAATGGATTAGTGCGGAAGGCGACTGGCTGGCTGGCCCTGGCCATCACCCACCGGTAGGCAGTTATATTGATGGGCGTGATCGCAGCGAACAGCATGTTCATTCTTCTGGTTGATGAATGAGCAGCCTTGAGTCACAGCTCTAGATTGATGTTGCTGAGTTACTGTTCTCTATTTCTGTACAGGACTGCTGTTCAAGATTGCTGTTCTCAGTCCACGATTTCAGGCAATGCGTTTACGCGATGCTCGCGTTTTTTCAATGCGTAACTGATCAACAAGATGTCGTCCTGCATCGCCGATGTGTTGGCTCAAGACTTTGGTGGCGCGATTAACGTCCTGTTTGCTGATAGCGTTGATCAGTTCCTGATGTTCACGCACGATAGCCTCTTGCCGCCCCATGGCAATGGGAATGCGCGAGCTTATCGCACCCATGATTTCCCGGTGCTGCTTCCACACGCCAAAGGCGACACGGTTGTAATGTCTTTCGTACATGGTTTCATGAAAGTCATTATTAAGTTCGGTGTGCCGCGGTTTGTTTTCAAAATTCAGTTGCGTAATCTGATCCTGAAGCTCTTGCAGAGCAGCGACATCTTCCGCGCTGACGGTCTCTACAAACAATTTTAGAAGGTAGGGCTCAAGCTGATACCCCACCTCTGCAACGTCGCGCACAAAATCCCTGTCAATGGGCCGCACCCGAGCCCCCTGGTTGGGTGTAAACAGCACCAGCCCCTCGCCACGTAATTGTTGGAGCGCCCCCCTCACCGGGTTGGTCGAGGTCTCGTGAGTTTTCGCCAGTTCAGAGATTTTCAGCCTTTAATTAGCCTCAACTCTGCCTGACAAAATGTCGTGGCGGATGCGCTGGTAGCTAGAACTGGAGGCGGTTTCCACCGAATCCTCTGGAGCTGCCAGCGCAATGGGCCCGTAATTGCTCATCGGCTACTCATCACAACAATGTCATTCTTGAAAATGCCAGTAGGAATGAAGCGAATACCCCTGTTTTTTGCGATAATCTCAGTTAAATAGCACAGTATTTCTAGGAAGTCGGAGCGTTCTTTGTCTGATCTTGTCGGTGTAGACCCGGCCAAAGCAGGTTGCGGTGAAGGCCCACTTTGGGATGTGCGCAGACAATGCCTGTGGTGGGTGGATATTGCTGGCAAAATGCTGCAAAGTTTCACCCCGCAAACGGCCACGGCCACTCAACAGGATATGCCGTTTCTTGTCAGCGCTCTGGCGGTTCGCCATGACGGGACGCTGATGATAGCCACCGCCAATGGCATCGGCGTGCTGAACACTGACACCGGAGAGATCGACATCCTGCACAAACCTGAACCTGAGATCGCCGGAAACCGATTGAACGATATGGTGGTCGGGCCCGATGGTCGACTATGGGCCGGGACGATGTCTGAGGGTGCACGCGCTGCCACCGTTGCCTTGTATTCATACGGTCCGGATGGTGTCAGTGAAACGATGGGCAATACCACTATTTCCAATGGACTTGACGTCAGTGATGATGGCAAGCGCCTCTATTTTATCGATAGCGTCCCCGGAATCCTGTATGTCCATTAGGATGGTTGTTGGCGCGTGCTACTCAGCTTCGATGACGCTACCGGTAAACCTGACGGCATGGCACTGGATTCACAAGGAACACTGTGGGTTGCCCTGTGAAATCGATCACGCGTGGTCTCTATCTCGCCTGAAGGCAAGATGTTGGATGAGATCGTGTTGCCGTGCGAAATCGTGACCAGTTGCGCGTTTGGCGGTGAGGATCTATCAACCTTTACATCACCATCGGAACCTTCAGTATGAGTGACGACGAAAAAGCAAAGAACCTACTGGCGGGCGGCTTGTTTGCGTATTCCATGAGCATTCCAGGCCGCGCGCCGTTCGAAGCGCGATGGCCCTGATCAGGTTCGTGGTTTCAAGTTTGCCCGGCCTTGGTTCTGCACATTCGAAAGCATTGGGTGATCCCGCAGTAGGGTAGCCTTCAAGAAAGGGAGCAGATTGTACATTAAGGCCTCGCGTAAGACCGGGATACGCTCAATCGGATGAGACCTGTCTTATGCCCGGACTGTGCCCAAACCGGTCCTTAGTCCATCCACAAGATCGTTGAGCTCATAACCGCTCCGCGATTTAAAAGCAGACATTCC
>ENA-ORXR01000099-ORXR01000099.1-marine-metagenome-genome-assembly--contig:-NODE-99-length-131573-cov-15.886430_pt1 | contig 131573 bp, 103 predicted proteins | sample MGYA00237866_ERZ511479 | MGnify/ENA metagenome assembly ERZ511479 | reverse complement strand
AACGGCGGAGCCTTTAATCACGGCATGCAAGTGATGGCCTGGGAGGTCTGGTCATCAATTGCGATCGTCTTGATGGCACTGGTCTTTCTGCCTCGCTACCTGAAAGGCGGTGTCAGGCCAATTCTTCCAATAGAAGATCCTCGGCTCTCAGAGCCTGACTTATATTGTGCTTGAGGTTGTGAGCCTCCGAAGCACGCAACCAACCTGCCCCCGCTGACACCGCAGTTACAAGACTTCGTTCCGTTTGGAATCGTCGTTGCAAGTAGGGCTTCGATCCTGCACCTTCCTCGCCCACCAAAAAGACTATGTCTGACGCAGAATCCGATACGCCCGAACGCAAACTCGACTTCATCCGAGAGATCATTCAAGGCGACCTCCAGAGCGGAAAGCATCCGCATATCGTTACCCGATTCCCGCCGGAGCCGAATGGCTATTTGCACATCGGTCATTGTAAAGCCTTCGGCCTCAACTTTAGCCTGCCTCTTGAGTTCCCTGCTGACGGACAGTCGCGTTGCCACCTGCGCATGGATGACACCAATCCAGCTAAGGAGGACAACGAATATGTTGAAGCAATCCAGGAAGATATTCGCTGGCTCGGATTTGATTGGGGAGATCGGTTCTACTTCGCATCGGACTACTACGACAAACTCTATGAATTCGCCGTTGAGTTGATCGAGAAGGGGCTCGCTTACGTTGATTCCCTGAGCTCCGATGAGATTCGTGCGACCAAGGGATCAGACAAGGAGCCGGGACAAAACTCCCCCTTTCGTGATCGGCCGACTGAAGAGAGCCTCGATCTTTTCTCCCGCATGAGAGCCGGCGAATTCGAGGAGGGCGCTCACGTCGTGCGAGCGAAGATCGACATGGCTCATCCCAATTTCCACATGAGGGATCCAGTGATGTACCGGATTCTTAAAGCCGACCACCATCGAACAGGAAGCAAATGGTCGATTTATCCACTCTATGACTATGCTCACCCATTGAGTGATGCCTTGGAAGGAATCACTCATAGTTTGTGTTCACTTGAGTTCGAGAATCATCGTCCCCTCTATGATTGGTTTGTAGAGAACACCTCTGTGCCTCACACTCCACGTCAGATTGAGTTTGCTCGACTCAATCTTAATTACACGGTGATGAGCAAACGTAAACTGCTTCGTTTGGTCGAAGAGAATCTTGTTGATGGTTGGGATGATCCGCGGATGCCGACGATTTCAGGCATGCGTCGTCGTGGTTACACTCCAGAATCGATTCGCACATTCATTCACAAGGTCGGGCTCACCAAGACCAACAGCCTTACTGACATCGCCTTGTTGGAGCATTGCGTTCGGGATGACCTAAACGCTTCTTCGCCGCGCGCAATGGCCGTCTTAGATCCTCTAAAAGTGACGATCACCAACTATCCAGAGGGGCAGACTGAAATGGTCGAGAGTGTTAATAATCCTGGCGATGAGGCCGCAGGGACACGTCAGGTTCCGTTCTCTGGAAATCTCTATATCGAGCAGGAAGACTTCATGGAGGAAGCGCCGAACAAGTTCTTCCGCCTGAAGCCGGGCAAAGAAGTCCGCTTGATGAACTCTTATGTCATCTTGTGTAACGATGTCGTGAAAGATGCTGACGGCAATATCACGGAACTTCTGTGCACTTATGATCCAGAGACTTTGGGCGCGAACCCCAGCGACGGTCGAAAGGTGAAAGGGGTTCTTCACTGGGTCAGTGCTGATACGGCTGAAGACGTCGAAGTTCGTCTCTACGACCGCCTGTTTCGGGATGAACAGCCGGAAGCCAGCGGCGATGATTTTGTCGACAATCTCAATCCGGAATCGCTCGAAGTGATCACGGCTAAGGTTGAACCATCCATCGTCTCCGACCATTCGGCTCCTGAAAGTCGACTTCAGTTTGCACGCATGGGCTACTACTGCGCGGACAAATCGAGCACCCTCGAGAAGCCGGTCTTCAACCGCACTTCGACCCTGAAAGACAGCTGGGCGAAGATTTCAGGGTGAAGAGTCGAAGCGTTTTTCATCGTTACTTTCTCGACCACTTCGACCCAGTCATGGGAGCGGTGGGTGGAGCGTTTTTGTTCGCATTCGTGTTCTGGGCAAAGTATCCAGACGGCGTTCAGTTAGCTGCTATCGCTGGTGCCAAACAGTTCGTCTTTAACTTCTTGATGGGAGGGGTGATGATGAAGATGTGCGAGAATTTTGCGACCAAGGTGATTGAGAAGACCAAGGCGATCCTGTTGGCTATTTTGGTTCCTTCTTTAATTAACATCTCAGTGACCTACTTGATTCACTTAACCGATGAAGGTGATGTAAATCCGATTCGCTCGACGTTTCCTACGATGGTCTTCGCGCCTGCGGCTTATATCTGGTGGAGTCAGCTCAAACGCAAAAAGATGGATTCATGTTAGCAGCGCTGCTCACGGCTTTTCTGTTTTCGCTTTCTGCTGTTTGTGGACGGAGGTTGGCGGTTGTGATCGGTGGCCTGCAGGCGAACACAACGCGGTTGGCGTTGGCTTTCGGACTTCTTTTGGCCATTGTCTTCATGCTCGGAGGCTGGACTGGAGGGACTGAGGCGTTCCGGTGGTTAGTGATTAGTGGAGTGATTGGTTTTGGGGTGGGTGATGTGGCTCTTTACCTGTCACTTGTCCGAATTGGTTCCCGACTCACGACACTATTGGTCTTTTGCATCGGACCGCTATTGGGAGCGATGATTGAGTTCGGTTGGCTCGGTGTGCGAGTTTCGTTCGGTGAGATTGTCGCCATAGTCACGGTGTTGATCGGCGTGGCCTTGGTTCTTAGCCGATCAGGCAAAGAGCCGAGAACGGATATTTCGAAACGCCGACGATCAGGATACATTTGGGGTATCGTCGCCGGGGTCGGCCAAGCGGTTGGAGCTGTATTCACTCGACGGGCCAACGAAGTGTTCGAGACGCGGGTGGGGGAGGCGAGCGGGATTGTTGATGGCCTATCTCAAGCGATGGTGCGCGTCGGGGCTGGATTACCAATCGGTATCGCGGCGTTGTTGATCGCCAGTTTTGCCGTGCGGCGAGGGCAAAATGTCAAAGAGGACTCTGGCTCAGCGGTGAAACTTTCTCGGAAGAGCTTGGTGGCTTGGTTAGTTGCGGCGGCGACTTGTGGTCCGGTGTTCGGAGTTGGGTGTTTCCAATTGGCCCTAATGTCGGTTCAGAGCGCGGTGGTTCTTGCGGTCGTCGCACTGACCCCGATTTTCGTTATGCCTTGGGCTTTTCTTCTCGAACGCGACCGGCCAACATTGCGGGCGCTGCTTGGCACAGTCATCGCGGTGAGTGGGGTGATTTGGTTGGCGTTAGGTAGTTGAGCCGACTTAAGGCCTGTTCGATTTAGTATGATCAGCACGAAGCTCTGGAGCGCCCTACCTCAAACCCGAGAGCACTTTGGAGCAGTTCAAAGCGGCGGTTGCTCAAGCTACGGATGGCAAGGTGGCGGTGTTCCTGATACCAAGCATCCTTGGGTCAACACCACTCCTGAAAAATTCGAGAGCGATCTCCAGCTTCTCAAAACCGAAGGCTGCAAAGTCGTCCTTTGTGATGAATTTGAAGGTAAGAATGTCGCTACTCCTTGTGAGGTGACTTCTTGGCGCTTTGAAGTTTAGAGCTAGTGTCTCGAATGCTTTATCTGGGCTCGCTGACTCGTCGCCCGGTTAAACCCGTGGCATGACCGTCCCGGTCATAGCCTTGGAAGCGACGAGGGTGCCACGTCATTCCGAGCCCATCAATGCGCGCATGGAGCCGCATCGCTTCCGGCTCACTTCGGTCGGGCGAGACGTCCTGACCATACCTGACTGAAGCTGATCATGGTAGGGCTGGGCTGGAATTGAAGGGACGGGAATGTCCCTAGTTTTTGTGGAAGTCCGAGCCGTTCATATCCCGTTCTAAAAGAACGGAATGTGGATGTTTATCCACGTTGCCGTCGCGTCGCTCCGCCCTTTGGGCTGCCTCTGGCAGGCCTTGTCGCTGCGCTCCAATCACCTCGCGCCTTACTAGGCGAAATCTGGACGGCAATGGCAGATCGCCTAATTAATCAGACCTTCCCTAGCAGTCCCTAGCTCGTCGCGAAAGCCTACTTCGCTGGATGAGCTTTCAGCAGGTCTGCGGCGTTGTACATCGACTTCTGGTTCGCAGTCTCTTTGAGGACTTTGTCGACTTCTTCCTTGGTCACCGCGTCGCCAGTCTTGTTTGACCAAGCGTTGCGGGTGTAGGTGAGCATAGCTGCGATTTCGTCGTTGGAGACGCGATGAGCATAGCCAGGCATCGCACCGAGGTATTTTTTGCCCTTCACTCCGATTTCGCCCATGACACCATGGAGGACGAGTTTGATCAATCGCTCCTTGTCTCCGGTGACCCACTCAGAACCGTCGAGTGGAGGGAAGTTGGCCGCTGCCAGACCTTCACCCGTTTTTTGGTGGCAGGACGCGCAGTTCTCTCCGTGGTTGAACAATGCGGCACCCTCCACGAATTGGGCCTTAATTTCGGCATCGGCGGAACTGAGGTGAGCGGGAACATCGTAGACTTCCTCTTCCTCTTCTGCGGTTTCACCATTGAGGTGGGCCTTGGCGTATTTCAGCGCTTCTGCCGAATGGGAATCAACTGGGGTGCTCTCGAAAACCGCAGCAATTGCGAGACCATTCGATTTGCCCATCCATGATGCGGCGATGATCGCTTCGTGACGGACATGAGCGTGGGAATCTGCAGCTGCGGCCTTCAGAAGATTCACGGCCTTCGGGATCCGGTGAGCATTGTAGCGAACGGCTCGAGTGGCAGCTGCGCGCGTGCGATAGTCGTCCGCTGCGACTGCTTTCTGGAGCACGTCGAGATCGATCTCATTGATTCCCCAAGTGACCCAGAGGGCCTCAAGGAGGTGGTGATCGTAACGAGGATCAGCCGTGTCTAGGGATGCGACCCAAGACTTCACTGCTGCACCAACGGCGGCGCTATCGCGTCCACGAAGTTCGCGGCGGCTGCGGTAGCGCGTCCGGATCTCTGGGAGTTTGAGATTCTCAAGAAGCTCGGGAATGGTTGCTCCAGCGACCTTGGCTGGCTCGACTAGTGGGCGAGATGGGTAGGTGACGCGGTAGATTCGACCATGCTGGTGATCGCGTTTCGGGTCGCGTGCTGAGTGTTGCATGTGGCCGATGAGAACGTTCGACCAGTCGATGAAGTAGAGCGAACCATCTGGGGCAAACTCGAGATCGACAGGGCGGAAGTACGGGTCGGATGAGACGAACAGGTTCTGGCGGAATTTGGTTTTGTATCCAGCTGAATCTCCATCAGGCATCACGGCGTGCTGCTTGGCACCGAGGAAACCGATGTTGTTGCACAAGATGATGTCGCCTTGGACTTCATCAGGGAAGTGGCGCGATGACACGAATTCGATTCCGGAAGTCGGACGAACTTTCTCCGATGAGAGGAGATCAGGGGCCTTCAAGTTGACATTGTAGCGAGGCTTGACGGCGCCCTGCTGCATCCAAGAAAACGATGGGCCAGAGGTGTGAAGGAAGAAGTTCTGTCCCCAGTCGTTGAAGGCGATGCCCCATGGGTTCGGGATCGAATACTGGGCAGTCCGCTCAAGTTTTCCACGGTTCGGATTGAAGCGATAGAAGCCTCCATTGGTTCCTCGAATTGGGCCGTAGGGAGTTTCGACATTGGTGTGGAGGAACACGCCTTCAGCCATGTAGAACGCACCGGATGGATCGGCGCAGAAGGAGGAAATGGCGTGGTGAGTGTCATGGTCATCGAAGCCCGAGAGGACGACTTGTTTCCAGTCTGCCTTGTCGTCACCGTCGGTATCGCGGAACAGAACCAAGTCGGTCGACAGCGAGACGTAGACGCCGTGCTCGGTGATTTCGAACCCCATCGGTACGTGAATGTCTTCGAGGAAGTTGGTTTGCTTGTCAGCTTTCCCGTCGCCGTCGGTGTCTTCAAAGATGATGATTTTGTCGGTAGGCCAGGGGTCGCCAACGCGGTAGTGCGGATAGCTGGGCATGCAGCTGACCCAGAGACGACCTTTGTTGTCGAAGGCCATCTGGGACGGGTTGGCGAGGTCGGGGAATTGTTTCTCGTCGGCGAAGAGTTCCACTTTGTAGCCTTCGGCCATCTTCAGTTTGCTGACCATTTCTTCGCCAGTCGCATAGACATTTGGGCGCTTGGAGTTGGTAGGGATGTCCTTGAGCGTGATCGTTTCGGCATCGGCCGCGGCGAGATCGAATTCTTCGCCTCTGTTTGCGGCCCAGATTACCTGATCGCGGATTTCAGTCATCTGGCGGATTTTTGTCAGCTCATCTGGGTAGTTCTCGTTACCGAATGGCTTGTAGCGGCGGCCGTGGACATGAACGCCGTTCGGGATTTTGTAGTCGAGCAGCCACATCTTGTTCTTGTCAGAGACAGCCTGGTAAATCGCAGTAACGTTTGCTGCCTGATGAGAAGCTTTGCCAAAGAGGGCGTCAGCGAGCAGAGGGGCGAGCTTGGCGTAGCCAGAATCCGTGAGGTTGTGGCCGTTGCTGGTCAGGGCAGAGTCATTCGAATCGTAGAGGCCTTTTGTCGCTGAGAAGGCGTCGACAAATAGCACGCCTTCCTCTTTGCAGACTTCACGCATGGCTTCTGTGTAGGCGGACAGATGCCTGTTGGCGGCTTTTCCGTTGGGCAGGTCAAAGGACGCGGAAAGGTCTTCGAATGCGGCGGGCGAAATGATCGCTAACTGCGGGCGATTGCCGGAGTAGGGTTGAGCTAGACTGTGGGTGATGAACGCGCGCAGCTCGTCTTTGTATCCATCAATGCGTCCCATTCCGTCGAACGACTCGGAGTATCCGAACACACCGAGCACCGTGTCGATCCGGTGCTCTGTCAGCCACTCGTCAGGAGTCCAGTAGTGACCGTTACCGCCACCGTGACGGTATTCTTCTTTGACTAATTCCTTGCCATTGGGGATGACCCAGTGCGATTTGCGCGATGGGTGGGGGCGGAAAGCAGGGGTATCGCCTTCGCGTCCGAGGTTGCGAATGTAGAGATCATGCTCGGGGTAGCGGGCTTGCAGTTCAGTTTCAAAGTGGTGGAACAGATTCATCCGCGATGCCAATCCACCGCCAACGATTCCGATGCGTGAGCCGGGTGTGATTTCGAGGGCTGCGGGAGGCTGGTTTTTCACTGCAGCTTTGCGCTCAGGTCCGGGTGCGGCAGGTGCCTTGACTAGGAAGTAGCTGGGCGTCTTTCCTTTCTCAAAGGTGTTGAAGCCAAACATGGTCGGCTTGTAGGAACTTCCGATGGTAACGTCGGCCTTCTTTGGAATCTCGAGGCCCAAGGTCGCGAAGGTGGCATTGACGATCAAGCGTCGCAGGTCTTCGTCTTGGAGGTCAGTGGAGGATCCGAGAGTGGTGGTGAAAACTTTGTTCTGCGTCCCGTCCTCGTGGTTGTAAACCCGAGTCCAAGCGATCGGCATCATCGGTTTGTTTTTCGAGCCTTTGACCGCTGGTGAATCTGGCTTGAGTGACCTGGTAACTTGTCCACGAAAGAGAATTGTCGATGGCTTGAGCGGATCTGCTCCATAGACATCCGTGTCACCGAAGATTTCGCCGACGCCGTTGAGTAGAGGATTCTTCCCTTGGCCTTTTTCGACCACGCTCCGCGTGCCTTCCATTTTGTGCTTTCCGTGGTGATTGACCCAAGTTTCACCCAGAACTTGGCGTCCGAATCCCTTTTCCCATCCTGTCGCTGCGGCGGAGTTGTAAGAATACTTGGCCCACTTAGAATCCGCTGGGACATTGAACGCGTGAGTCGATGTTCGTAGGGCGATGATTGGGACGCCGCGTTTTAGGGCTGCTTCGAATTTACCGAAGGCTTCATCGCTCCAATTGCGGAAGCGCAGCGAGAGAATGAGCGCGTCAGCACTGTCGAGGGCGGAAGGGTTAGAGAGGCTGCCTACTTTTGTCGGATCGACGGTCTTGCCGTCATCGGACATCGAAAACAGGACGGTGCACTTAAACCCTTGGTTCGCGAGAACCTGAGCCATCATCGGCAGTGCTTCCTCCGAGCGATATTCCTCATCGCCAGAGAGGAGGACAATATGCTTTCCGTTGCTCTCGCCCGAAGCCTCAATCACGAGGTGATCAGCAGGTTGTTCCGCAGGTTGTCCCGCACGTACTGAAACAGCGAAAAGAAGGAGGACTGCAGAGACAAAAATCTGACGCATGGGGTTCCTTAACAGCATCATGAGCTAGGGCGAAGGCTAAATTCAGAAATTTCCTAGTTGGATAGATTCGGTTGTCTCTGATGGTTGAAGAAAACCGGGCATTTTCGTCTATTTGGATCACTTTCCAGAGTCAGGTGCATCCCTGCTTAGGCGATTTTACAAAAGCAATCTGGGTGGTTTGGGCTATTGTAACTTGAATGAAAGTCCAGCATTTCTCTAGGGAAGGGGTTGTCGGTTGTCTGTCGATGATAGTCTTCCTAGTCGCACCGATTTTGATCGCTCAGGAGGATGCTCCGGCACCGACCGCAGCGAACTTTGTGGTCGAGGCACAAAATCTTCGGGCAAAGGGTGATTTTGCCGGAGCCGCCGCCGCCATTGCCCAGGCGATCGAGCAGGCACCTAATAATTCAGATCTGCGTCAAAGTGCTGGAGTCTTGTACTTTTTTGCAGGAAACCCCACCGCTTCCGTAAAGCACTTCGATGCGTATCTGGAGATGGTTCCGAAACGTGTTCCCTATCATTGGCAGCGTGGAATCTCTCATTACTACGCCGGGCTTTTCGCGGAAGGGCAGAAGCAGTTCGAAGTTCATCAAACGGTCAACGGAAGCGATGTCGAGAATTCGGCTTGGCACTTCCTCTGTGTGGCATCTAAGGATGGAGTCGATGTCGCGCGTGAAAAACTCATTCCAGTGACCGGAGACCAGCGAGTTCCGATGGCTGAAGTGCTCGCGATGTTTGAAGGGAGATTCACTCCAGAACGAGTGATTCGTGCTGCTGGGAAGGACGCAGAGGCGCTGTGCTACGCCCATCTCTATATTGGCCTCTATCTTGAAGTTACTGGAGACCTAGAGGGCTCATTGAAGCACATTCGGCTCGCTGCCAAAAATTACGCGCAACCTCACTATATGGGTGAGGTCGCTCGTGTGCATCTCAAGCTTCGGTCGAAGAAGGGGGCTGAGGACAAGGAGACGACGAAGGGTAAGAAAAAGCCGGCAGGCGAGCTGCAGATTCCCAACGCTCCAAAGACGGGTGATCCGAAGAAGTAGCGTCTTCGGCCTAAGCTGATAGGAATTTCAGCTTTTAGAAACGACACAGCCCCTAAGCAAATTGCCGAGGGGCTGCGCGATGAAAATGTGGTTGTTCTAGTTCTCTACTAGATTTTCGAGTTGCCGTAGGGAAGGTCTGATCAATTCAGCCCTAGTTACAAGGCGGCGGGCAATAGACAGGTGCTGGGGCGCAGTAGGTCGAACTGCCGGATGTGGATGTGCAAGCACTGAGGCCTAGAACAGAAATGGCAAAGGCAGCGATTGCGAAGGCTCGGATCGTTTTCTGAATGTTCATCGTTTTTGTTTTCTCGGTTGTTAGTTGTCCGTCTTTTGATCTAACAGATCTTTAGACAATAACTAGACGGAACACGAGAAGGCAATTGCGAAATAACTATAAAACGGCGAACGAACTTCACATGAAAAGCCGTGAAATCGGACAGCGAGTCGTCGTCTATAAAACCCGCGACTTCCGGGCCAGTCGACTCGCAGCACCGCTGGGGATTGCGAACAAGGGTCAATCGACACGAATAGACCTGTCGAGCGAGGGCGTAGCCTCGCCTCAACTAGCGTCGCCGACGCAAGACCATCGTCGAGAATCCGAGAAGCAGAAGGACTGCTCGCGAAGGTTCAGGAATGCTGACAACCACCTGGAACCGGATGTTGCCCAGTCGGTGGACGTTGTTGCTTTCACGTTCGGTCTGGAACGATGTGAGAGAAGCCGCGTGCCCGTTTGGACCGGGGATGTGCGGACTGACGAGGTCGGCGCTCTGGACTACTCCGGAGAGGACACTAGGTTCGGGGAATATGGAGTCACCTCCCCTAGCAGGGTGTTTCCACTGCGAGAGGATAGGAGAGTTCTACGCCCTGATCCATAGCGAGGTCAGTGCCGCTTACCACGGTGAGGGGAGCAGCAGCGCCAGTTGCGATGGTCGTTGTAGAGATGGTTATCTCAGCATCGAAACTAAAGTGTCCCGAGGGAGAAATATGAGTGGTTGTATAGACCGCCGTCCCACCTGCCAGAGTCGTTGAGTCGTCCGGATTGTTTAGCCCAGCCTCATTGAAATCGATGAGGTAGGTAAAGGCTTGGCTACTAACTGGAAAGCGAAACAAAGAAGAATTCCTAGTAGGCGAAGGCAGACGGAACTGTTCAAAACTCGTTCTAGTCTAAATCGCTAACCCGGGCAATACCGATCATTTGTCGCATGCAGCTGTCTTGTTGATGTCCATGGCTAGCCACTGCACCCAGTCGGCATCGATCCATCCAGAGTCGTTTGCTCAAAGTAGGTAGACAGCGCCGCCATGCAGACCTGAAGTCCTCTCTTATAGCTCAGATCGAGACAAGCGGTTTCTGGCTTCTGGACTGGCCTTCGAGCGTTCTTAGTTATAGATCTCGCCACCTTGATCAGAGAACTCCTTCGATTTCTCGTCCATGCCCTTTTTCAAAGCTTCCTCGTCAGTGAGTCCCTGTTCTTCGGCGAAGGCGCGAACTTCTTCGCTGATCTTCATCGAGCAGAATGTCGGCCCGCACATCGAACAGAAGTGGGCGGTTTTGGCTCCGTCTTGTGGCAGGGTTTCGTCGTGGAAGTCGCGGGCTTTTTCTGGATCGAGACCGAGGTTGAATTGGTCTTCCCAGCGGAATTCGAAGCGGGCTTTCGACAGGGCGTTGTCGCGGTATTGTGCGGCTGGATGTCCTTTCGCTAGGTCGCCAGCGTGCGCGGCGATCTTGTAAGTCACGACACCTTCCCGGACGTCATCGCGGTTGGGAAGTCCGAGGTGTTCTTTCGGAGTGACGTAGCAGAGCATTGCGCAGCCATACCAACCGATCATTGCGGCACCGATGCCGGAAGTGATGTGATCGTAGCCGGGAGCGATATCCGTAGTTAGCGGCCCAAGCGTATAAAATGGCGCTTCGCCGCACCACTCAAGCTGCTTGTCCATGTTCTCCTTAATCATGTGCATCGGCACGTGACCGGGGCCCTCATTCATCACCTGAACGTCCTTCGCCCAAGCGGTTTTCGTGAGCTCGCCCTGAACTTCGAGTTCGCCGAACTGAGGAACGTCGTTGGCGTCGGCAATCGAACCTGGACGCAAGCCGTCGCCAATCGAAAACGAAACGTCATAGGCGGCCATGATGTCGCAGATGTCGTCCCAATGAGTGTAGAGGAAGTTTTCTTTGTGATGCGACAGGCACCACTTGGCCATGATCGAACCGCCTCGTGAAACGATTCCCGTCGCACGAGTCGCGGTGGTCGGAACGAAGCGGAGAAGCACGCCGGCGTGGATCGTGAAGTAGTCGACTCCCTGTTCAGCTTGCTCGATCAAGGTGTCGCGGTAGACCTCCCAGCACAGATCCTCAACACGACCGTTCACTTTCTCGAGCGCCTGATAGATCGGCACCGTGCCAATCGGGACAGGGGAGTTACGCAAGATCCACTCGCGGGTCGCGTGGATGTTCTTTCCGGTCGAAAGGTCCATCACGTTGTCAGCGCCCCAGCGGGTCGCCCAACGCATTTTCTCGACTTCCTCATCGATCGTCGAAGCGACCGCCGAGTTACCGATGTTGGCGTTGATCTTGATCAGGAAATTCCGGCCAATGATCATCGGCTCGGACTCGGGGTGGTTGATATTGTTCGGGATGATCGCGCGACCCCGAGCAATTTCGTCGCGAACAAATTCCGGTGTAATGAACTCCGGGATGCTGGCGCCGTGACTCTCACCCGGGTGGATGAAGTTCATGGCATTGCGTGGGCTCGAAGGATCGGACAACGTCTTGAGAGCTTCTTCGCGGCCCAAGTTTTCGCGGATCGCGATGAACTCCATCTCAGGAGTGATGATGCCTTGGCGAGCGTAATACATCTGGGTCACGGCGTGACCTTTGGAAGCTTTGAGTGGGTTCCGCTTGAGGCCGGGATATTCTTTGAGGCGGTTCTTGGCTTCCTTATTTTCGTTGAACCGAGCGGCGTGCTCATCCGACAGGTAGCCGTTATCCTCTGGCTTTACGTAGCGGCCCTCATACTCTTCGACGTCGCCCCGTCCGAGAATCCAATCGCGACGGAGTGCGGGTAGGCCTTCTTCGACATTGCCGTTGAACGAAGGATCTCCCCAAGGCCCGGAGCAGTCATAAACGCGGATCGGCTCGTTCTTTTCAACGCGACCATTTGGGTGGGTCGAGTCAGCGAGTTCGATTTCGCGCAGTGGCACTCTGACATCCGGGTGGATCTTGCCGGGCACGTGAATTTTCGTGCTGGCTGGGAAGGGCTTGAGCGAATCGGATTCCTTGGGTTTGATCATAGCGGCTTGTCGCGGTCGGTAAATGTTCTGTGCGACAGGCGGCACCCCACGGAAAGTGGTGGCAGCTCGACTCCCTGCGACGGCATTACCCGCATCAGGTTCGAAGGGTTCTCGCGTCGTGCGCGGGTCTCAGCCATTGATTTCGGTGGCGCCCCTGTCTGAGCAGATACTACGGGAGTCGGGCGCTGGGGTCAAGGCTGTCTCGGAACCTGCGATTCGATGTTGAAACCCGGCGACCTGCCACCGAGAAGTTTCACACGATGAGCGGATCAGAGGAAGCCAACGTCTTGAGCAATTTGGGAGAGCCATTCTATGAAGGCTCAGTGCAGCGACTGTATGCGTTTCCGGGTGATGAGACCCGGATGATTGCCGAGACCACGGCTGGCGGCTCGGTATTCGATGTAGGAACGATTTTCGAGATCCCCGGATCCGATACCTGCCGCGCCTTGTTCCGACATGTTCTCTATACCCGATTGGGAGATCCCGAAACTTGGTCTCGGGTTCGCGAGGCAGTCGAGTATGACCCGGACGTTGATGCCGGTTGTAAGGAATGGCTTCTGTCGGGTGGGCTGCTCGACCGGCTTCAGTCGGAGGGCGCGACGACTCATCATCTGGGTATGCTCGATGGCAAAACCGGTGGTGTTGTCGAAACGAAAGTTCCCGACCAGCCAACCGCGATGAATGTGGTGCGGAGGTTTGAGATCAAGCATCCACAGCTAAACGAAATTTATGGAGCTCACCTCTACGACTACTCGGCTTTCGGAGCTGCCGATGGTTATGTCGTCCCCCTCGAGTGCATCGTGCGTTTTGGAGTGACGGGTGCGTCTTCTGTTTACCAACGTTCGCTCAGTATGGGCGAGGGTGAGAAGGCCAAGCTGTTGGCAGATCTCGGCGTTTCCAAGCTCGAGCCTTGGACGGTTTTGGAGCGGCCGGTTCTCGATTTCACTTCCAAGTATGAGCCGACGGATCGGGCCGTGACCCGTCAGGAAGCCCTAAACATGTCTGGGCTCAATGCGGAACGATTTGGCGAACTCAGTCAGCTAGCAATTCTCGGAGCCTATGTCGTGCGATTGATGCTCGGAGATATCGGGTTGCAGCTCTGGGACTTGAAGTGGGAGTTCGCGGTTCAAGGCGGCAAAATTTACTTCGTCGACACCGTCGATACCGACTCCGTTCGCGCTACAGCGCCCAATGACCACGATGGAACAGCGTTGGCGCTGCACGTCAATAAGCAGGCCATTCGCGACTACTACGAGATCTGCCATCCTGAGTGGTTGGCGGGTGTTAATGCCGCCAAGGCTGAGGCCAAATCGACCGGTCGCGACTTTCACGAACTCTATCGGGAGGGCCAAGCCGATGGCCGGTTTGTCGCCACCCCCGAGATCGATCCCAAGTTTGTTGCGATTCAGGAAGAAAAGCTTGGCTTCGTTGATTCGTTTTTACGAGGTGCCGATGCGCCGAGTGCGATTGGCGATCAGCTAGCTTGGGCCTGTGGCAAGGAAGTTGCGTATTTCGAAGACCAAGGTGAGAAATCGATTGGCGAGTTTGTCGCCAAAAACGCCTGCTCTTGAGTAGATCGGGCGACCGGCGCGCAAGAACGGCGTATCGCCTTAGAATCACTTCGGTCGACCGAGACCGTCCCGACCCTACCTTTGCTGGGCTGCAGCTGATCGGAGGTGAGGGCTGGGCAATCGCTCCACGGATCGGGATCGCCTTTACGACCACCGCAGTAATCCGCGATCTCAAAGCTCGGTCATGGGGTTCTCGCCTGAGTTTCTCGATTGTAAGTGTTATGTTTGATATCTTCTTGCAATCATAAGAAACTCAGCGACTGCGTAGGGCTTAACATGAATAATACGTCAGTATTCGCAACAGGTCTCGCTGCAGTCGCAGCGGGAGGAGCTCTTGTTTCCACGTCCGCCCACCGAGGAGGCGCCAAGATCGATCAGGTCGGACAGGTTCGTCCTGTCGCAGCAGACGCCGGATTGGGCATTATCAACGTGGGCAGCAGTGGTGCTAGCTCAGCTAAGGCTGTCATCGATATTCTTTCTGTGGAGGGAACTTGGAACATCGACACCGAAGCCAATCCCGAAGTCGGTATAGCCGCAACCGCTGCCAACGGTGGGGTCACTCCTGATTGGGTCGCTCTACAGCCGACTTCCACTGGGGGTACGTATCAGGGCACTAGTGGTCTTTGGCCATTTGATGAATCGGCGGAGGCTTCCAGTTGGGTGACTCAGTACTCAGTCTATACTCAAGATGGAATCACCATTCCTGGGCAGAGCACAAACGGTCTGTCTTGCGATGGGATGATTTGCACTTGGGATGACGGTGGTCTTGTTCGATTTAACACCTCAGCAGTGCTTTGGGCAGCCTCGGAATATCCATTGCCCCACGGCTGCTCCACGACTTTTAAGGTCAATTTCAACGTTACCGAGTCAGGAACCTTTTCGTTCTCGGGGGCGATGGATTCTCTGGCCGGAATCGGCGGTCACACAGATCCAGGAGATGCATTTTCCTCAATGACCGTGCGTCTGTCGGTCATTTACAATGACGCACTCGATGAGATCTACAACGGAACTGAGTATGTAGATGGAAATCCTGATTTCGGTAAAACGATCAATGAGGAACATGAGCTTGTAGCTGGTTACGAGTATGTTCTTGAGGCCTCGATCTTTTACTCCGGTGCGGTAGAAGTAAATCAGTATAACATGTCTCTCGACCTCGATTGGGGCTGCCCTAAGCCAACTGGCCCTGGTGGCCCGGGACCTGTCGGACCAGCACCTATCGACTACATCCAGTAGATAATAGCTTCGGTTTTCGCCCCTCTGCCCGTGTTGGGTAGAGGGGCATTTTTGTCTAGGGAAGGTCTGATATTCGTGCCTTGAGTGGTGGGTAGATTGAGAAGTCTGGGCAAGCCCAACGGAGCCTCGCCGACTCGTCGCCCGGTTACCGTGGCATGACCGTCCCGGTCGTAGCCCTGAAAGCAACGACCCGGACGGTCGTGCTACGTGATTGGATGGACTCGCCGACTCCTTGCCCGATAAGCTCTTTACTACCTTTCGAAAGATACTGGTTACCGCCTTCTCGAATCAATTTCTCGCTGCGCTTGAAGGAAAGGGGCAATCGTTGATTCGTGAGAGATCACAACCCGAAAGGCGGTCGGTCCTCCCGAGAATCCGCAGAGTTCGGGGTCAAAGACAGTTTCTAGATCAACCGCGCCGGAGTGGGCGTGAACACTGAGACCGAACTGGCCCTTCATAATGAGATGAAGTTGCTCGTCACTCCGGTCGAGACGTCCTTGGATCCACCGGTTGCTTTTTTTATCTCAACCGAAAAGTCTGTGCCCGGCTCCATGCGCAGCGAGAGCAGTTGCTCGGGTGGCCGTTCGGTGTCGCGGTTTTTGCTGTCTGCAGGCTGCCTTCCGTAGGTCGGGCGAAAGCAGTGCAGAAAAAGGTTTTCCCCTTCAAAATTTCCGGCGCGCTCTGTGCCTTAAGCGACGGAAACCAGGCTGCCGAACCGGCCAAGAAGAGAGCGTGTAGACGGCGTCTATCCATGGATTCTAATCTGCGGAGGAACCGCGTTCGCTGTCTGTCGACGACTACTAATGTGTGGTCTGGTTACTTCCCTTGGAGCCGTGGGGCTGAATGGCCTCGCTCGCGAATTTCCGAGAGCAGGCTGCTGAGTTCCTGGACTTTTTCTGGGTGAGCATCTGCGACATCGGATTTTTGGCCGAGGTCTGTCTTGAGGTTATACAATTCGACCTTGCCGCTATGATCGGCGGGATAGCCGTGACGCTTTTCCCAGTCCTTATTGCGTGTCGACATGTAGCCGTCCTTACCCTGAATGAGCACCCAGTCGCCATGGCGGATCGCATAGTTTTTGCTGTTGGTGTTGTGAATATGCGTGTCGCGAATCGCATCGGAATCTCCGCTCAGGAGTGGCCCCAAATCGTGGGAGTCTTCGGCATCGTTATCTTGTAACTCGTAGCCGACGACTTGAGCGAGCGTAGCCATGATGTCGATTTGTGAAACCAGAGCATCACTAACTGTCCCGGCCTCGGTGACACCTGGCCAACGAACGATGAACGGGACTCGGTGACCTCCTTCGTAGATGTCACGTTTGAGCCCTCGAAGTTTACCTGCTGACCAATGGTCGAATTTTTCATCTCGGGTGTAGGCATACCTTTCGGGGCCGTTGTCAGCGGTGAAAATCACGATGGTGTTGTCACTGAGACCCGCGTCTTTGAGAGCCGTAAGGAGCTGACCACAAGAGTCATCGGTTTCGAAGACGAAGTCGCCGTAAGGCCCCGCTTTCGTTTTTCCATCGAACTCATCGTTCGGGATAATCGGGGCGTGGGGCGATGGATAAGCGAAAAACAGAAAGAATGGTTGGTCGGCGTCTTTCTGACTGTGGATGAATTCAACGCCTTCCTTGGTGGTGGTAGGGATGTTTTCGTAGGGATTCCAATCATTGGTCATTGGTCCCGGGCGGCACTCCCAGTTGCCTTCTTTAATTGCCGGCCATTTGGCCTCATCCATCATCGTGTCAGGTACCTTGATTACCCGATCGTCGCGGATCCAGCAATAGGGCGGGAAGTTGATGACAGTGTCGCCGAAATAGGAATCGAAGCCGTGTGCGAGCGGGCCGTTAGGGATTTGTTTGCTCCAATCGAAGGCGTTATAGGAGCTGCTTTTCTTAGCTTTTTTGCCCTCAGGAGCATCTGGGGCGGGCTTGCGAATTGCGTCCCAATCCCAGCCGAGGTGCCACTTGCCAATCGCTGCTGTGCGGTAGCCTTTGGTCTTGAGCATTTCAGGAAGTGTCGTGCGCTCAGGAGAAAACGGGCTGTCGCCGAAGGCGTTAACAATACCGTGAAATTTCCGCCAATGGTGGCGTCCTGTAAGCAAGGCGTAGCGGCTAGGAGTGCAGATTCCAGAGGAAGAGTGACCGTCCGTGAAGCGCATGCCCTGAGCGGCCAGAGCATCGAGATTCGGGGTCGAGATTTTTGAGTCCTCGGCGTAGCAACTCAGGTCGCCGTGCCCCAAGTCGTCGGCATAGAGAATCAGAATATTCGGAGAATTTCCGACGGCTTGGCAGGAAAAAATGAGGAGAGAGACGAGTCCTATCGTGAACGGGAATTTCGAAACTAGCTTGAGCATGCCGAGATTGTTTAGCGTCATCGTAAAGGATTCCAATCAACTCTGGACCAATGGATTAAAGGTTTGTGCCACTCTTCGGATTTAGGCAGTGGAGCGCTTACCCATGCTACGAGCTGTTCCGAATCAACTTCTCCAAAACCGGCACCATCGAGAAATAGCGGTCACGGTTTCCGGCCCGCTCAAGTTGCGCAGAGATATGGGCGACTTCGTTATCACGGGTCGCTGGAATGAGGTCGGTTGACTGGCGGTCGCCGATGGTGGTCGCGGTGCGGATATAAGGATCTCCGATGTCGCGACGGATCTCGAAGGTCGCCTTATCGGTGTGGAGCGTTAAGAGCCCGATGGTTGAGGATTCTTCGTCTGCGGTAGTATCGAGCGCAATCTCGCGGCCTTCGACGGAGAAGAAGCCTGTGCCACAGGGCTTCGGAGTGAGCTTGAGACGATCGGCAATCCAGGCGGCAACCATCAGGGCGGGGATGCGACCCAGCAGTCCGTGAGTCAGCGAGATCCGTGACAGATTGGAGAGTTCGGCCACCGAATTGCTATCTTCAAAGCAGTCGGCTACGGCCCTCCGGATCTTCAACGAGCGAGACCAGCTCAAGTCATTGAGAGCAAAACGGGAACTGGAGTCTAAATAGGCATTCTGTAGATGTCCGAAGTCTGCGAGCGGATCGCTCCAAGTCGCGCTGTCGATGATCAGGCGATCGATGACACTGTAGAGACGATCTTCGAAATTCGCTCCGAGGTCGCCTTGCCACCAGAAGACCAGCGGCAGATCCGAGTCCAGATGGGAAAATACGATGTTTCGGACATGTCGATTACCTCCACATTGAAGAAGAAACGAAAGCTGCTCGCTGCACACGGATTTTTGGCCGCCGCGGATTTGGCAGTGGGCAGTGATCCACGCGCGGACGGAAGCTTCGTCGCGATTGCAGCTTTGGAGATTGGCGATTAGCAGAGCTCGGCAGGCATGCTCTTGCGTCAGTTGGGTGAGCAACTGGGAGTTCGCAGCCAGCGAGTCTTGGGCCTCGCTGTAGATGGCGAAATTCATCAGAGATGCTCGAGTGCCAGCTCCGTCGGATTCCCAGATCTCTTTGAGTTCGCGATCGATATCAGCGACATCGACTTCTTTGCCTAGCATTTCGAGGTCTGCTTCGAGGGTGCTTGCCATCTAGGACGATACTCCGGTGCTCTGCTTCGGCAAGGTTATCGTGTCAGTGTCGGAAAGTGCGGAGGGCATAAATCTGTGGCATTATGGTTTGTGAAACTGTCCCTGATTTCTGCCGTGCTTGCTTTCGGATACGCGTTGACTACTGGCGTCGCGATGGCTCAAGACGTCGTCTTGCCCGACCCAAAGTCGTCTGATTATATGCGTCTGATTGATACGGATGCGGCCGCAGGTAAGTCGGAAATGCAGACAGCGATCGCTCGGTTCAAGAATCCTGATGGAGTGATTGTCGAACTTGTCGGAGCTGTCCACATTGCCGATGGGGAATACTACACGGCACTCAACAAGCGTTTCGAATCGTACGATGCGGTTCTCTTTGAAATGGTCGGCGGCTACGATGGGATGACCAATGCCGATCTCGAGAATCGGGAACAGAGTCCGATCAGTTTTCTCCAGACCGCGCTCAAATCGGCGCTCGCTTTGGAATTTCAGCTCGAAGGAATTCAGTATGGGAAAGACAATTTTTTCCACGCTGACATGAGTAATGAAAGTTTTGCCAAACACTCAAGCGAGCCTGGTCAAGGTCTGTTCGCTCTGCTCCAGAAAGCTTCGGCAGAGCAGGCAAAGATACTGTCCGAAGATCCCAACGCCATGCCTCAACTGACGATGGCCGGTTTGTTCCAGATGTTGGCTAGTCCCGATGCGACAACCGAGTTTAAATACTTCTTCGCCTCCCAAATGGTATCGATGGGCGGAGTGTTCGAAGCCCTCGACGACAGTGTTTTACTGAACGGCAGGAATGAAGTCGCTTTTAATCGGATGGATGAAGTGATTGGTGACGGGAAGGTTAATATCGCGATCTTCTATGGTGCTGGACACTTGCCAGGAATGGCAAAAATGCTCGACGAGCGAGGTTTTAAATTGGTGAAGTGGGATTGGGTTTCGGCATGGATGATGACCCGCAAGGTGACTCCACAAAAGAAGATGGCTCCGGCTAAGAAGTCGGCCAAGGATATCGTCCCGATGTCAAAACCAGCGGTCACCGTTGAATCAGACATTCCCAGCGGCGGCTAGTGTCCCGAACTTAAAGAGTTTACGAGCCTGATCCGGTTCCCGGTAAATGATCTGGCAGCTGTGCGCGGCTGCTTTGGAAGCTTCCCTCAGCAAGTTTTTTTCTTGCAAGCGCCTGACTGTGAATGCTGTAATAAAATAGCCCAAGTCTTCTTATGAATCTTCGATACTACCTTCTTTCTGGCGTTGTATTGTCCCCGGCAATCATCAACGGAGCGATGCCCATGCTTACAACTCTGCCCTCCGGCGCCTCTTGGGTGCAGATCGGTGGTTTGAATACCTACGACACAGGTCAGGGGACAACAGAGACTGGCGGATTTGATGGACAGACCTCCGGCCCATATCAGGACACGTCTTTTGGCGTGACGAATGAACCTGGCACTCCATGGTTCACTGGAAATGATCAATCGGCTCAGCAGTTTGTGCAGACTCAAGTCTTCGGGGACAGTGGCACAAATTCCCCTCCTGGGCCGTCGGGGGCTAGATTCTACAACGGCGGCGATACGGTCGGCGATGGAACTGGTTTTACTGGTCCGGCCACCGTCAACAGCCCATCAGCCCCGACGAACGAGGGTGCGAATTTCCCTTCGACTGCCGTTGAGGAGCGTCAGGTCTCCTTAACCGATTGGAACAATACAAACCCTGATGTGGCTAGTGCGGGAACCGTAGGACAACAGGTCTTTGTTCCCACTTCGGCCACCCTGACCCTCGGTTTAGGTTGGGGCAGCGACGAAATGCAGATGGCGGTCATCGGCGGAACGTCGGGGGCGACTTCTGAGATGCGCGTTGATCTTAACCTCTACGGTATGTGGGACTCGAATCTCGATGCAGCGACCAATGCAGCTACGTTGTTTGGCTATGCCGGCGCTGATCGCAACCTGATTAACATGAACGCGATCATGGAAGTCAACGATGCAGGGGATGGGAATGAGTATGGATTAGACGGAGTCAGTGGGGTGCCTTGGGGCTACGGCAACGGAGGCAGCGCTAACCTCGTTAACTTCGGTAGGGACTCAACAACCGATCAGGTCATGGTCGGAGGAGCCTACCTGCAAGAGCCTGGTCAGGGGATCCCTGGAAACTCGGTAGGACACTTTACTCAGCAGGCATACAATGTGCTCGGCTCTGTCGGCGGTGGAGCAATGTTTACCAACGACTTCCGCAGCGAAGCCGAAATTTTCCTCAGCCGGAACTTTGGCAATGCCGATGCTCGTGTCAGCACAGGACCAGGTATGCAGGGCTATGCCCAACTTGTCGTTGAGTATGAAGTTTGGGAGATCGCTGCCGTTCCCGAGCCCAGCCGTGCTGTTCTTCTCCTCGGAGGGCTTCTAGCCGCTGGGCTGCGTCGTTGGCGTGCCTGAACAATAAAACGGCTCTAGTCGCGAAACTTCTGATCAAAGACCAAGCCCGTGGCTTCGAAGTCTCGGTTGATTTTACCGATCGTGCTTTTATCGAGCAAATCGCCCGTTGTGATCAAATCGTGATTAGAATCGGGAGTTCCTGATTCTGTGCGAGGGCATAAGTATGAACGATCAACTCTCCCTTTTCCAAAGCGAAAAAGAACCTGAAGACTCGGCTAACACCCTCTTTGAGCTGCTTCCCCAGGATTGGCAAGACCATCTGGAGGCCGAAAGAGCCAAGCCTTATTTCCCAAAGCTCGATGCCTTTCTCGCTGAGGAATGGAAGAATGAAGAAGTCTTTCCAGAACGAGAAAATCTGTTTACCGCCTTCAATGAAACCCCCTTTGAGGATGTGCGGGTTCTCTTATTAGGGCAAGATCCCTACCATGATGTTGGGCAGGCACATGGATTGAGTTTTTCCGTGGTTCCCGGTGTTAAGACTCCTCCCTCTCTGCGCAATATGTATAAGGAATTACACAGCGATCTCGGCTGCGAAATTCCTCAAAACGGAAACCTCATGCCCTGGGCAAAGCAGGGCGTTTTACTACTCAATGCTGTGCTCACCGTTCGAGCCCATCAGGCAGGAAGCCATAAGCGCAAAGGCTGGGAAACCTTCACAGACGCCGTGATCCGGGCAATGGATGCTCGCAAAGCTCCCGTCATTTTTCTGCTCTGGGGAGGATTTGCAAAGAAGAAGGCGGCATTGATTAGAGGCTCTCAGCACCGCGTGATTGAGGGCACGCACCCGTCCCCCCTTTCCGCTAACAACGGATTCTTCGGGAGCAAACCATTTTCACAGGTCAACGACGCGTTGGAACAGCTGGGTAATAAGCCCATCGACTGGCAAATTCCGAATTCCACTAGTGTCTAAAACGCCTTGGATTAGCCATCGCAGCGGATCTACCGCCTCTCAGCGAGCGGTAATCCTGTCTGCCCGCAATTCCCCTGCATTGAGCGCCCGAGCAAGTTTGTTACAATGCTTGTTACACAAAAGCCCCAGCGAGTGCGATACCCGCTGAGGCTTAAGAAGTGGTGGCTCGAGGCAGATTCGAACTGCCGACACGCGGATTTTCAATCCGCTGCTCTACCAACTGAGCTATCGAGCCGGAAAAGTTCCCCCTTAGGAGAGCGAGATACTAGGAGCAGAGCCCCCAGTCTGCAAGAGCTTTTTGGACGAATACTGCCCAGAAAATCGGGTTTCGGTTCGTCAGAGAATTAAGCGCTCTTGGAATCGGATGATGTGTCGGAACTTGCAGAGTCATCGGCATTGTCTGCCTCTTCAGAACCCTTGTTCAATTCTGCTTCGAACTCCTGCTTACCTCGTTTGAATTCGCCCATACTTTTACCCATGCTCCGAGCCAGCTGCGGCAGACGCTTGGCGCCAAATAGGAGCACAATGATGAAAAGGATAATGCCGCCCTCTGCGGGGCCTAAAGCGAAGGCTAATAAGTCGGATGCGTGAGTCATCATTCGATCAGTCTAGCTAACACTATACTACTGGGATGCGGGATGGCCAATGGAATGTCACCGGCGATCCGAACTGACTGAATTCGCCGTCTTTACTCATAGAGGGCGTTTTTGCGGGCATATCGTTCAACGTCAGGGTGCAAGGTATCGATTCGGTCGGAGCTACCCGTGCCCAGAAGTTCGCGGATTTGAGTGCTCGATGCAGAGAACGTACCATCGACAAAGTGAGCTCGATAACCCTCGCGTTCCACGGTCTTTTGGCCGTCGCGGCGGAAAACGATGAATTCGACGAGGCTGGCGAAGTGTTCGGGGCGAGACCATCGAGGAAGCGCTTCCCACTGATCGGCTCCCAAGATCCAGAACAGTCGAGCTTTGGGATTTTGCTCGCTGAAGTGTTCGGCAGTGCGCCATGAGTAGGACGTGTCCTCTAGGTCGATTTCGTAAGAAGACACCTCCAATCCGAGTTCATTCGCGGTGGCAAGCCGCGCCATTTCTAGCCGATGAATACCGTCTGCAGATTTCCGGTCGGTTTTGAATGGCGAGCGGAAGGCCGGAATCACGATCACCCGATCCAGTCCAATCGCCTCACGGGCGCGCGAGGCGATGAAGTGATGCCCTAAGTGAATCGGGTCGAAAGACCCGCCAAACAGGGCGATGCGCTCCCCTGCCTGATCGGTTTCTGTTGCCGCGTTGTCGATCTGAATACCTAGCAGCATTCTCGCTGAGCCGTCTATCGCCGAATGAAGACGTTCCCTAGGGAACGTCTGATCATTCCCGCCACCTGCCACAAAGATGGGAATTGTTTATCCACGCCCGTCTCGCGCCGTGCTAGGCGAAATCTGGACGGCAATGGCAGATCGCCTAATTAATCAGACCTTCCCTAGTTTGGGTTCTTCAATCATTTGACGGATGTAAAAGTTTATCGATGCCCAAATATAAGGCATTCGGGATCGTTTTCGCGCAGCCCAGGAATATCCAGACCAGAGGCAATTAAAGCTAGTCCTGCTCCATCAGGGTTTACATGCCCCGCGATTTGGATTACGGACGGCGGATGAGTGCCGAAGCCTCTGAGAACACTGCTGGTAGCCTGACGCTGGCCGAGCTCGCATCCCGGATTCCAGGTGCCGAACTTGTTGGATCGCCAGATCATCGTGTCGACCGACTCGTTCATCCTGCTGAAGTCGCATCGTCTGAAGAGATTTCTCTGTTGATGTCCGAGGGCGCTCTTCAGTTGCTCCAACTGGGCAAAATCCAATGCGCCATTGTCGGAAGCGACCTTCACGCAAACTATGGGGATCAGCTTGCTGGTCTCGCCGGCTATCTCCACGTTGAGCGCCCGCGCCACGCCTTGGGCGAAGTCAGTCGGATTTTCCCGCGACTTCGACGCCCTGGGGCTGGTGTTCACCCAACAGCCTTTGTTGACGAGACGGCTGCGGTTTCTCCTGATGCAGTGATCGGTCCTCATTGTGTCGTCTTGGCTCGAGCAACGATCGGACTAGGAACATGGCTTCGAGATTCGGTCACGGTCGGAGAGGGAACGATTGTCGGTGACCACTGTATCTTCCAGAGTGGTGTCCGGATTGCCGATGGAATCGAAATCGGAGACCGGGTGATCTTGAATCAAAACGCAGTGGTTGGTGGTGACGGATTCAGTTTCGTGACTCCCGAGCGTGGCAGTGTAGAAGCGGCGCGCAGCGGCGAACGCGAAACGGGGGCTCATCAGAACCACCGGATTGAGCGGATTGAATCACTCGGAACGGTAAAAATTGGTGACGACGTTGAGATCGGCGCCTGCACTTGCATCGATCGTGCGGCGCTCGGGGCAACGGTGATTCGAGCCGGAACGAAGATCGACAACCTCTGTCAAATCGCCCACAATGTCGAAATCGGCGAAAACTGTCTGTTCGCTTCCCACAACGGAATCGCTGGCAGCACGAAGATTGGCGATAGGGTTGTTTGGGGTGGTCAGGCCGGATGTGCTGACCACTTAACGATCGGAGACGACGCCGTCTTGATGGGCCGGACGGGAGTGATCACGGATCTAGAAGGAGGCAAAGTCTACGCTGGAATGCCAGCCCGCCCAGCTCAGCAGGCGATGAAGACTTATGCGCTCATCGACCGTCTGAGCGATATGCGTCGCGAGCTTCGGTCGCTGAAGAAGCAGATCGCGGATTTGGGATAGAGTTGGCATGAAGCGTCTCCTCTTTCTTTGTTCCCAGAATAAACTCCGGAGTCCGACTGCCGAGACGATTTTTGCTGAGACTCCGGGAATTGAAGTCGACTCAGCGGGCTTGAACAACGATGCCGTCGTTCCGCTTTCAGAAGAGCAGAGCGAGTGGGCAGACGTCATTCTGGTTATGGAAACAGTCCACCGCACCAGATTGAATCGGAAGTTTAGAGCCTGTCTCGGTGGGAAGAGAATCGCTGTCCTCAATATTCCAGACGACTATGAATACATGGACGAGGAGTTGATCGAGTTACTCCGAGTTCGCTGCCATCTGTATCTGCCGTAGGCCAGAGAGATGGCAGCGGAACTGGCGACCGAATTTCGCGCCCTGTGGTGCGAGGTTGCGGACAAGAATGTCCATGCTCCCTAGGCGCGCGGGAATGAGGGAGATCGGTAGCGTCCCCTGCGAGCGCTATCGCGGCAAGGAAGAACACTCATGAGAAATTATCCGAAGCTAATCGACGAGAAGATCCAGCGCAGGGTGGGGGAGAGCCAGAGGGCTGCAAAGCCGGCAACAACGCTGACAATCACCGCGAGAAAAACGAGCAAATCTGCCCGGTCGTCGTTGGCATCAAATTGATTGTGATCCTGTTCCTGTGTGACGGAATCAGAGTCTGGGGAAGGCTTGCTCAAAACGTCGGTTGAGTGATTGGATTTCTCCTAGGGATTCGCGAGTTGCTGGAGCGCTGCTTCGACGCCGCGCGCGACGCTGGTCATCCGGTCGAAGTCGAGCGTGTCTGGGGTATCCGACGTTTTGTGGTAGTGCGGATTTCGGAGTGGCGCGGTGTCCGTCACCATGATCGCGGGAATGTCCTCCTGCCAATATGACCAATGATCTGACGCGTTGACCCAAGGCATGAGAGGGGGCAGGGATGCGCCGATTGCGGGAACGCTTGAAGGCGATGTTAATTTGGCTTCAGTCAGGTGTTTTTGGTAGGCATTGACGAACCCATCGACAAGTTTTTTGGAAGTGGTGTTACCGACGACTGCTAGGAAATTTCCGGTTGTCGGATACCCGGCGGCGACGGCGTCGAGCCCGTCTGGATAGCGTTGGGAGTTGGGTTCATCGGTGTAGTAGCCCAGGCTTTCCAAGCTGATCATCGCGACGACATTGTCTCCGGCTTTGACACACGAGCGGGCGTGGACGCGACTGCCCATTCCATCGGTGCGGAAAAATGGCGGCTCTTCATTGGCGAAGGCGACAAAGCGGATCGTCCGCGAGTTTTCCGTGCCGGTCATGGCATGAGCGACCCCCAGCAAGACCGCGACACCAGACGCGTTGTCATCGGCTCCAGGAGCATCGCCAGCGCTGTCGTAGTGGGCTCCCACGACGATGATTTCATCGGCTTTTTTGCCCGTGCCAGGAAGTTCGGCGATCAGGTTGAAATACTCGACTTCATCGACTTCGAACACTTGTCGCTCAACGGCGTAGCCCATATTCATGCGCCCAAGGGTTGATTCTAAATAGGCCGCTGCCGTCGCTAGCATCTGGGGGTGGAGGTGGTTTCGCGGGCCGACCGACAGAGTTTCGACATGTCGAATGAGGTCGTTTTGATCGATGTCTTTGCGCAGCATTGCGGCCAACTCACGATCCGGCATTGGCTTCTCGTCCTTGCCTTTGAAGTAGAATACAAAAGAGATCGCACCGAGAATGATCGTCCCGATCGGCAGGGCCATAATCAGAAATTTGATCACCCAAGGGCCCTTGGTCTGGCGGTTGCTATCCATTGGTCGCGGACGGTAGCGGGGAGGCGGGCAATCGGCAACGAATTGATGGCTGGTAAACGTCTCTGGAGTGTACTAATCCCTTTGGGGAGAGTTGCGCTCGATCGCTGTTGGCAAGCGTACCGCTGTGCTGAGAGGAAGGAATTGTCGGTTTTTGTGAATCCACCAATCAGGGTGGTTTTGATCGACCCAAGGGTTGGCCTGACCGGTCGACCCTTCCAGAACGAATTGAGTCATCGCAGCGATGGCGGTGCGTTGCTCTCCGCTCAAATCTTCCCGAGCCCCAATCGGTCCATCCGGGGCACCCAGATCGAGGAAGTTCGCGATTCCGGGATTGAGAATCAGTTCGTGTTCGTTGTCGCGGTTCCCGTGGGACTCAGGTTGTCTGGCAAATGAAGTGCCGCCTCCCCGAGCTCTGAAAACACAGGTGCTTTTCAAATACTCGATGTAAACCCAAGCCGGTTCTTGTCCCGAAAAACTGGCGAGGATTCCCTCCAACCGGCTGACGTCTGGACTCCATGGATCGGGTGGAAGACTGTGTCTCTTTGGCAGGGAATCAGGATCGATCTCAGACAGATGATCGAGCAAGTCTCGCGCTTCACCGCTATCCCAGTTTGCCGGATCGTAGCCATTGGAAGCGTAGGCCCAGTTCCCGCCCCATCCATATTGAGGCAGTTGATGCAAGGCGATGGTTGCATGGCGATAAAGCGGTTTCTGGACAGGAATGATTGCAAGACAGATGACTACCAGAATAATCAGCGGGGCGATCCATCCGGCACTTGCCTGATCGCGATCTGCGTGGGGCTCAATTGGCGAAAATCCGGGAACGACTTGTTTGATCAGACCTGGCTTCAGTCGAGAAACGCAATAGAGGCCGAACAGCACTAAACCTCCCCAGAACGCGATCGTTAGTGCACCCGCTTGAACCCCACGTTTTAAGACTTCGGTCGGCCCAGTCGCGAGCCCGCCCATCGCCGAGGCCACATTGACCGACAGAAATCCGCCACCGACAATCGCCACCGTGGCTTCCATGGCACACGGCCAGAGAACGGCGAGTAGCGCTAGCCAGAATCGCACTCCGAATAGAACTGAAACGACCCGAGCCATCAAGCCGACCCGCCAAATGCTAACGAACCCGAGAAGACAGAAATTGGCTTTAGCGGCTGCAAGTGATGGGAGATGATCTTCAAACGGGATCGCATACAGCCAAGCCATTGGCGCCGTCGCGATGTAGAGCCCGAAGAAGCGAGCGAAGGACGGCCAAAACGGTTGGGGAAACCTGAGATCGACCGTCTTCTCAGATTCTATGTCTGCCGTGGTTGATTTCCAAGTCGGTGAGAGAACGTGGCGGACGACCGCGAAAATGAATAGGCTCGAGATTCCCGATGCAATCAAAGGTCCTGCCCACCATCGGCTCGTCCAGATTAGATAGACGTGATCGTAGTTTCGGGCGATCCCAGCGCTGAGCACCAGAATGAGTCCTGCGAGCCAGGTTCTTGGCATTGCCGCGAGTCTCAAAATGGCATCCCGATTGCCGAGCAAATAGCCAGGCAGCAGCCGCAGGTAGTTCATGGCTACACGCTAGCCCTGATCGACAGTGATGAAAATCTCGGATCGAACTGAAAACACTCGCTGCCAACAGGTGTTTCTATGTTAGGACTACGTCGACCAGGTCGATCAAAGAGATGGCAGCCGAAGACACTCAGGGAAGCAACAGACCGGGGGGAGCATGGGTTCCACCGACGCCTGAGGCATTGGCGGGGACGATTCCTGGCGTCGAAATTCACGACGTTTTAGGCATTGGAGGGATGGGAGCGGTCTATCGCGGCACCCAAACCAAGCTCGATCGATTGGTAGCGATCAAGATGATTCCACCGGGCATTTCGGGTGACATTGGCGATCCTGAAATCGATTCTTCGGGCGACGATTTCATGGCGAGGTTCCGAAAGGAGGGGCTGGCAATGGCGCAACTCAACCATTCGAACATCGTTCAGGTCTACGAATTTGACCAGACGACTGATGGCAATTTTTACATGCTGATCGAGTACATTGATGGATTCGATTTGCACGCCATGCTCCAAGAGAAACGACGCATGCGCCCAGACTGGGCTGTGACCGCGATGGCTCAACTTTGTGGAGCCCTCACCTACGCTCACGAAAAGGGCATCATTCATCGGGACATCAAACCGGCGAACATTTTCCTCACCACAGACGGGCTTTTAAAGATCGGGGACTTCGGATTGGCCAAAATCGATCCGGCTTCGATCGAGGCGGAACTTGGCGCTGCCGCCCACACCTCGGTCGCGATGGGGACTCCTCACTACGCGGCTCCTGAGCAGTATGATCTCAGCAAGCCAATCGATCATCGCGCCGACTTGTTTAGCATTGGCGTGGTGTTCTATGAATTGCTAACCGGTCTGATTCCGAGGGGCAAAGTAGAGCCACCTTCGACGCTCTACACGGATGTTCCAGAGACTCTGGACTCCGTTGTTTTTAAGGCGATGCACACTGATCCCGATCAACGGTATCAGAGCGCTTCCGAGTTTCTTGCGGCCATTCGGAAGGCGACGTCGGTCGAGCCGCTAAGCGGGCATGATGCCAAGTCTGTGCTGCTAGAGAAAGACACCCCCGAGAAAAAGTCCCGACTAGGATGGTGGATTAGTTTAGGGGCGCTGGCGGCCACAGGTATTGTTGCCGCCATACTTTTGGGGAATGGCCCCGACGAGAAAGGCCCTGACCGACCGAGAAATGAACGGAACGAGAATTCGTCGCCAAAGGGCAAAAATGGCGACTCTCCAATTGATCAGAAGAAGCGGGAGGATCGAGCCAGAAAGCCTGATTCCGGAAAGGTTTTTGGGAAGGCTCGCATCGATTCTGTCGACCAAAAAACGGACAAGTCTGATGACCGCATGCCCCGGATCAAATCTTCAAACAATCCGGATTCCAGAGTTCCAGCGACTGAGGCGGCGGCCCAGAAACTGCGGGAAAATCGCGAGGCTCAACTGAAGTCAGAATCCCAGAAGAATTCAGAGGACAAGTCAAAACCCTCAAACACCCGAGTGAAGCCAAAAGTGCCGATCACCGATCCCCATCCAGATGATCTTATCGGGCAGCGTCTTTTCGAAATCGATACTCGCTGGAGGACTCTCGTTACTGAGCGCGTCAGTGATGAATACCACCGGAAAATTGGAGTCCTTAATAGACAGTATCTTGCCGCGATTCAGCGCGCTCAAGAAGACCTTATCCAATCGGGACAAGATGATCGGTTGAGTATGAATCCCTTACAGAATGAAATGCGGCGGGTTGCGCAAGCAAAGGAGAACCCGCTGCCCAAGAATGACAAATTGCCCGCTTTGATTGCCAAGTTGCGAAAGACCTACCGGGCCACGGTGAACACTTATCTGGAAGAGAAAAATCGTAATTCGCTCCTCGGCATTGATCGATATCGTGAAGAGATGCGAGCGTTCGAGGTCTCTTTGACCCAATCTGGGGAAGTTGATGAAGCGATTCGTGTCCGGGACTATCGCGACGCGATGAATCCAATTCTGGTTAACTTGGAGAAAGCATTGGGGCGTGAGCCAGGATTAATGACGTCAGAGAGTAAAGAGGACAACGACGAATCTTCAGAACGAAACGGCCGACCTTTCAGAAGCCTTGGTGGTTTCGGAAAAGGGAAGGGAGAAGGTAAAGGTTTCTCTGCTGAATAGGTGCCAACACTCTAGTGATGTCAGTCTTCTTATCACTTTTCATTTGGCTTCTTCAAGCCGTGCGGTCGTTGATCAGTGCCGATCACATTGATGTCCCCTATCTCTTGGCGAATCCTGGTGGCTTCCTTCATTAGTTCTTTAACGATTTCCGGATTCTCAGCGTAGACATTGATCTGTTCATTGAGGTCGGAGTCCAAGTCATACAAAACGGGGTGATCGAGTGTCGTGAACCTCTTCTTTTTGTTCCCGCCCATCTTTTTCGCCCAGTAGGGTTGATCTTGAGTTGTCCTCGGAAAGTGAAGTTTCCAGCGCTCATTCCTAACAGCTTGGAGATTGAGGCCATTGTAGTAGTGAAAGTAAGAGTGCGGGCTTTGGTTGGTGTCACCTGTTAGAAGATCCCAAATGTCTTTCCCATCGAGTGTGACCTTCTTCGGAAGTTCAACCTGAGCGAGCGCGCTAAACAGCGGGAGTAAGTCCATGCTCGTGATGAGGGCATCCGAGACCTGCCTGGAGGGAATCTTTCCTGGCCAGTAGAAGATCCCGGGCACTCTCATCCCACCTTCCATCGTAACATATTTTCCGCCACTGAGTGGTTTGGCCGAACCAGTATTCGCGGGGCCATTGTCAGAGAGAAAGACAATGAGAGTATTCTCGCTGATTCCTTTCTTTTCCACGGCCTGGACGACCTGAGCAACACTGTCATCTAACTCGTAAACAAAATCGGCATACTTCCCACGCTTCGTTTTACCTTTAAATTCTGGATTCGGGTCAATCGGTGTATGTGCAATATGGTGGGAGAAATAGAGAAAGAAGGGTTGTTTGTGTTCTTTCTCGATGAACTTGATCGCCTCCTTGGTATAGAGCTGTGTTACTTGATTGAACGGAACACCGCTTTGCTCTCCCTCACGGTTTCGGTAGATCGGGTAGTCGGTCGTGTAGTTGCCCTTCATCCCGTAGTATTCATCAAAGCCTGCATCGAGAGGGTGGCTGCCTGCAACTTCGAAGCCCAAGTGCCATTTTCCGATCATGGCATTGTAGAAACCCGCCTTTTTCATCTGCTCGGCGATTGTCACCTCATCGGGAGCTAAGGCGTAACTCTCATACTTCGCTGTGTAGTGCCGGGAAATTGGGTGACCGCAACGCATTGGGTAACGCCCCGTCATGAGAGCGGCTCTCGATGGTCCGCAAACGCTCGCGCCAACCAAGCAGTTTGTGGATCGATAGCCTCTCGCGGCCAGCCGGTCGATGGCAGGTGTCTTTACTGACTGAGAGCCGTAGCAACTCACATCGCCATATCCCAGATCATCAGCGAAGATCAGGATGATGTTGGGCTTTGTTGCGGCATTCGCATCGGCTAGGATAAGGAGGCTTCAAGTGAAGATCTGAATGAAGATGAAGTGATTGATTGGTTTCATCGTAGTCTTAAACGCTAGCAAAGGGTTAGCTCAGCCTTCGATTCGGCAAAGCCGCTTTTCTATTCAACAATTCCTTCAAAACGACGGGTTGCCGAGTTTTTTAACACCCTGCTTGGGAAGCTATCCGATACCCAAGCACCGGAGTTTCAGTAGGGACGCAACCGAAAGGCAGTCCTGAATCTCTCCGCGCATCGCCATGTCGATCGCTTCGGCTAACGGAAGGTGGCGCAAAGTAATCTCCTCAGTGTCTTCAGGTTGGGCCTCGTGAAGGCTGAGGCCACGGGCGACGAAGGTAAAGCCGATCTCGTCACTGACCGAGTTCGACAGCATAAAATCGTCGATCAATACTTCCCAATCAGTGGCGACGATTCCGGTTTCTTCGATCAATTCCCGTTTGGCCGTCTCAAGTGGCGATTCTCCCTTCGGGCTGCCGCCTTCAGGAATTTCCCAAGTGTATCGGTCTAGAGTGTATCGATACTGGCCAACCAACCAAGTGTAGCCTTCGGCATCGATCGGCACGATTCCTACGGCGACATTCTTGAAATGAACAACCCCATAGATTCCAGGGTTTCCGCTCGGGTTGAGAACATCGGATTCAGTCACCCGGATCCAAGGATTCGAATAGATTTCTCGGGTCTCGATGGTTTGCCAAGGATTCTTAGGAGGGCTGTCAGGCATCGTTTTGTGGGACGAGATTGATCGGAGTTTCGTACTAAAGCTTCCACTCCAGTACAGCCCACACTGGGAAATGATCGGACGGGTATCGACCGTCGGGACTGTGATCGCAGATGATTTCTGCCGAGTGGACTGTGGCGCTGTCGTCGACCAAAACGTAGTCGATTTTGCTGCCGCTTTTCTCGCCTCTCCAGTGGTTGAATGTGCCGACGGGAATTTCGGGTTCGGGTTGAACCACGCGGTACGAATCGACGAGCGGGGTCGCTTTGAGCGTTTTGATTGCGTCGTTCTTTTCTCCGGCATTCAGATCGCCGAGAACAACAACCGGATGCTTGCCGAGGTGGGGGCTGACCAGTTTCGAAATCATTTTGGCACTAGCCTCTCGGGAGGGCTGAGATCGGTGATCGAAGTGGGTGTTGTAGATGTAGATCATGTGGCCAGCATCAGGGCCGGCACCTTCTTTGACCCGGAAAAGCCCCCAAGTAACGATCCGAGGGATGGTATTTCCCCAAGACGTCGAGGCGACTTTTTCAGGTGTTTCAGAGAGCCACAGTGTCCCGGATTCGACGACTTCAAACCGGTCTGTTCGGTAGAGGATGCCACACCATTCACCCACTTTGAGTTCGGCCTGGCGAGTTCTACCGACGATTCCGTAGTGAGGCACGGCTTCACGAATTTCTTCGATCTGGAACTCCCAAGCCTCCTGTAATCCGACGAAATCCGGAATCCGTTTGGCGACGACATCGAACACCAGGTCGCGGCGATGCTTCCACGCGTTGTCACCGTCTTTGGCAATCCCGAGTCGAATGTTAAACGACATGGCCTTCACTGTGAGCTGGTTGCTGAACCGGCTTTCTGGCATAAACGCGAGAGCGGTCGTGGCGAGAAACACTGCACCCAGAAAAGGCGCAATGAGCTGTGCGATGGCTCTGCAATTCAGTAGGCGATTCATTCGGGTGTGGATTGTTTTATCAGGTCAATGCAGACCAATTTTTTGCCGTCGCGAACGAACAGTTTTCCATCGGCGAATGCCGGCATGCAGCGATGTCCCGCACGAAGAATTTGGGCGCGGGAGATCTCCAATGAGTCGTAGCCTTCAGGAGCTTCGGACGTCGCGTGGACTGTCACGAGTTCGCCTCGGTCGGTGACGCATAGTAGGATGTCGCCGACCAATATCACACTTCCGCCAGCCCCGCGACTTGACTGCCAGACAACAGTTCCGTTCTTCGCATCGACGCAGCGGAGTTCCTGCCCTTCCTCCTGTCGGCCGTGGTAGCCATAGAGAAAGCCATCCTTGAAAATCGGTGTCGCGTAGTGGCAGTCGAGTCGGTCTTGCGCAGCCCAGTCTTCGCTGATCGAAACAAGGCCTTCGCTATCTGTGGAAACGCTCCACATTGCGCCACCAACCCCATAGCAGGCCGACAAAAACACCCGACCATCTCCGCATAGAACCGGAGTGGTGCCGTTGACTGAGGCTCCCATCGACGATCGAAAATTCCGCTGAGCGAGTCGCTTTCCGCTGGCAGGTTCGATGACCTCAAGCCCTTCCCGGTTTAGCGCTAGAACAGGACTTGTTAGAGTGTCAGGATCGAGTTGAATCGGTGACGCATAGCCAGATTCTTCCGAGCCCTCGAGCCAGTTGGTCTGGCCAGTTTTTAGATCGAACGAAACCGTGCTCGCATCCCGCCCCCCAGCGATCACTAAAACGCTTTCTCCGATGATCAGTGGCGAGCTGGCGCGGCCAAAGAAGCCTTTCGCCGCTGCGAGTTCGTCTCGGAGGTTTCGGTCCCAGATAGGCTTTCCGGTCTCGGTCGAATAGCACTGCAGTCGACCTTCGGCGCCGTAGGTCACTAGATGTTTGCTGGCAACTGCAGGTGTCGCTCGCGGCCCGTTGTCGAACCCGAACTCATCGCGGTAGTCGGTCGGATAGGGGGATTTCCAGGCGTGTTCGCCACTGTTTGCCTGCCAAGCTTGAGCAATCACTTCGTCGCCGATTCGGTGACTGAGGAAGACGCGCCCTTCCACGACCACAGGCCCCGAGAACCCCGAGCCGATCTCAGCCGTCCATGCGATCTTCGGATCTCCGTCGTTTAAGTCGGCATCGATGACCAGTTCGGCGTCAGTTCCTTGAGCGATACCATCGCGGTGCGGCCCCCGGAATTGCGGCCAATCGTCGGCCTGAACGTTGTCGAAAGTGAAGCTCGCAACCGCGGCAGTGACGCCGAGAACCGAGCGGAAGATTCGAGAAACAATGGGGTAAGAACAATCCACGTCTTACCAAACAGTCCAGATGGCGGCTAGTCGAACAGAATCACAGCCTCGCTTCGTGCCGACTGTGCCGTCAATGAAAACGGCGGGCTACCTCAGGCAGCCCGCCCAATTTAAGCTGACCGTTGCATGCTGCCTCACCAGCCAGTGAAGGCTGTGGGGATCAGAGCTTTGAGCAGGTTCAGAAAAAGTCATCAAAATCGGCGAATTCTTGTCACAAAACTGTCTGTCTGATCCAATATCGGTCACATCGTTCTGAAAATTGATATGTTTTCCTCTCGCCGACTTCTCTCCCAACTCTTAATCTTGGCAACCTGCTTCGGCTTTCATGTTGCCGCGATGACCAGCCTAGCTGGCCCATATGACAAGCACTGGACTGCGTTTGAAGATGCGAAGTCCAAGGCGCTGCCGAAGTCGGCGGTTGAAGCGCTTCAGCCGATCATCGATGCCGGGCGTGCCGATGAGAATTATCCAGAAGCGATCCGGGCTCTCGCTCTGAAGATCGCCTACGAAGGGCAGATCCAGGGCCGACAAGCTCAGGAAAACATCGTCCGGTTGGAGGAAGTAATGGGGGATTGGCCAGAGGCTTCCCAACCGATTTTGGAGACCGTATTGGCTCAGTGGTATTGGCATTTTTTCCAACAGAATCGTTGGCGTTTCATGCAGCGCACCCAGACCGCTGACCCCGGTGGGGACGACATCATGACTTGGGATTTGGCCCGGATTCTTCGGACAGTTGATGAGCATTTTCAGGCAGCATTGGCCGATCCCGACACTCTCCGAGCGATCCCAATTGCTGACTACGAAAGTTTGTTCAGTAAGACGACCTCGGTCAATGCGCCCGATGAATTTCGTCCGACGCTCTATGACTTCATTGCCCATCAGGCACTGAGCTTCTACTCAGCAGGAGAGCAGGCTGGAGCTAAGGCACAGGATGCCTTCGTCCTTTCAGGCGAAAGCCCGATTCTAGGGACTTTAGAAGACTTCGTCGCTTGGGAGATCGAAACATCTGATGAGGATTCCCCAAAGGTGAAGGGGATCCATCTTCTGCAAGATCTCATCCGCTATCACCAGACGGAAGGGAACGCTGAGGCGGTTCTCGACAATGACTTGGTACGTCTTCGATTCGGCAACAACCACGCCACGGGAGCAGCCAAGCAGGATCGCTACATCGCAGCTCTAAAGGCGTTTGCCGAAGCCAATGGGAAGTCTCGGATTTCGGCTCGTGCACGCCAGCACTGGGCGCAGGAAATCTACAATCTCGGAGACCGCGTAAGTGCTCGAAAGATTGCCAAAGTTGGGCTCGATGCGCACCCGAACACTCCTGGGGGCAATGGCTGTTACAACCTGATTCAACAGATCGAGGCCGCCCAAATACAGATTTTCACTGAGAGAGTTTGGGACGCTCCTTTGCCGACGATCGATGTGCTTTATCGAAACCTGACCGAAGCGCATTTCCGGATCGTTAAGGTCGATTGGGAAGAGATGATCACCCGCGATAACCGAGCCTGGAATGGTGAGGCGTTTCGGCACAACGATGTCGAGGAACTCCTTAAGAAAAAGCCGGTCAAAGAGTGGTCGTTTGAATTGCCTGCGACCGATGATTTTCAGCAGCGCGAAGAGCGGCTCGAAGTTCCTGAAGATTTAAAGACCGGCTTCTATGCGATTCTGAGTTCGACTCCGAACGATTTTTCAGTGGCTGGAAAGGATCGTCAGTTTTCTTGTGCGACCTTTTGGGTCAGTGACCTGGCGCTCGTGACTCAGATGCGCCCGATGAATGGTTCGGTCGGTGGTTTTGTTCTCGATGCTGAATCTGGCGAGCCGATCGCTGGGGCTAAGGTTGCTGCTTATAGGAACGCCGGAAATAATCGAAGTCTCATCAACACTTCGACGAAGACGGACGACGATGGCCAGTTCGAAATCAGAGTCGCTGATCAGTCGCGAGGGGTGACTCTTTTGGCGTCCAAGGGCGGCCAGAAGGTGTCAACGCCGAGCGACGTCCGGATGCCCGGCCGTCCCAGTAAATTAGATCCCTTTCACCGCACGTTCTTCTTTACTGATCGATCGATTTACAGGCCCGGGCAGTCGATCCAGTACAAGGGAATCACCGCCCTCTGCAATCACAAGGAACTCAGCTATGAGGTTGAGTCTGGCAGGAAAGTTACTGTCGTTTTGTTGGATGTGAACCGTCAAGAGGTGACGCGATCGACCCATGTGACCAATGATTTTGGTTCGTTCACTGGCACCTTTACCGCACCCCGCGATCGGCTGATGGGCCGCATGACGATCCAAGTCGATGGCAGGACTTCTAGCCAGACGAGCGTAACGGTTGAGGAATACAAACGGCCCAAATTTAAGGTCGAAATCGATCCTCCGGCAGAGTCGCCCAAGCTGCGGGAAAACGTAACCGTTGTCGGTAAAGCGACTTCTTATAGCGGAGCCGCAATTGATGGTGGTTCCGTGACTTGGCGGGTCGTCCGTGAGGTGCGCTATCCTGCTTGGTGGGGATGGCGTTGCTGGTGGATGCCTGTTAATCAAGGCTCTTCACAGGAGATCGCGAACGGCACTGGAGAAACCGCCGTCGATGGGAGCTTCGAAGTCAGCTTTGATGCTCGTCCGGACGAAGCGATACTTGAGTCAGCAGAGCCGACTTTCCACTTCACTGTCTACGCCGACATCACCGACGGCACAGGAGAAACCCGCTCTGATAGTTATGCCGTGGTTGTCGGCTATACGGCTCTGCAGGCTGCGATGAGTGCAACTTCTTGGCAGGAACAATCGAAGCCAGTCGAGGTGACTGTCACTACCCGCACTCTCGCAGGGGAGCCCGAGGAAGCTTCCGGCACCATCAAGATCCACCGCCTTGTCGAACCCAAATCCGTGCAGCGTCGTTCGCTCCGAGGGAACCGCTTCTTTAACCCCTACGTGTGGAGAGGCGGAGATCGGATCATGAACCCTGTCTTACCGGAAGCCGATCCGACCAACCCGAATTCTTGGGAGCTTGGGGAGGTTGTCACTACCGCGAAGTTCCAGACCGATGGGGAGGGCAATGTCGCCAAGGAATTCGAACTTCAGTCTGGTTTCTATCGAGCCATTTTGGAAACGTCCGATCGCCTTGGAAAGAAGGTTTCCGCCGAGTTGCCAATTCGTGTTCTCGATCCGAAAGGGAAACAATTTGATCTGAAAATCCCGAACCTTGTCGACGCTCCGAAGTGGTCGGTTGAGCCGGGCGAAAAGTTTAGTGCACTCTGGGGGACGGGCTATGAGGAGGGCCGTGCATTCATCCAGATTTTCCATCGGAATCAACCGATTGAAGCATTTTGGACGACGCCTGGACGAACTCAACAGAAGGTTGTTCACGAAGTTACCGAAGACCTCCGCGGGGGCTTTACACTCATCGTTACCCAGGTTCGTGAGAATCGACTCTACACCACCCAACGTCGGGTCGATGTGCCTTGGTCACAGAAGAAATTAAGCATCAAATGGGAGCATCACACCTCAAAGCTCGAACCTGGATCCAAAGAGACATGGACGGCTGTTGTGAGCGGCCCGGATGCTGAAAACGCTGTTGCCGAAGTTGCCGCCGCTCTCTACGACGAATCGCTGGATGCCTATCTTCCGCATCGCTGGGCTGAGCAACTCGATCCGTTCTATCGCGACAATTTCTATCAGAGGAGTCAATTTCAGAACCAGATCCAAAACCTCTCAGTGCTCCGTAACAATTGGTCGAGTTCGCGACGAGATGCTGGATTGAGATACCGCGCCTTCCCTTCAGAGATTCTCAATAATATCCGAACGCGTTACTCAAGATTGCAGAACGGAGCTCCAGTTCCGATGAGTGCGGCACCGATGAGGTCGATGGCGATGGACTCGGCTGCAGAGGCCGATGCAGCGCCGATGTTGGGGCGATCTGAGATGGTTAGTCTGTCCGAGGCCAAGAAGTCGAACGACGAAGCTGCTACTAACCTCGGCGTCGAGGGTGCGGAGCAGCAGCCCGGACCAGATCTCGATCAGGTCAGTGTGCGCACCAACCTGAACGAGACCGCCTTCTTCTTCCCACACATGACAAGCGCTGCGGATGGAACTGTGAGGCTTGAGTTCACGATGCCTGAAGCATTGACCACTTGGAAGTTCCTCGGATTCGCTCACGATAAACAACTGCGGTCAGGTTTCATGACCGATTCAGTGATCACTCAGAAAGACATCATGGTGCAGCCGAACCCTCCGCGCTTTCTTCGCGAAGCGGATGCATTGGAGTTCACGGTAAAGGTTATTAATCTTTCCCCGACCAGTCAGTCAGGAAATGTCCGGTTGACCTTCGCCGATGCCCGCACGGAAGAGTCTCGGGATGAGATTCTTGGCAACAAGACGACCGACCAGAACTTTGAGATCCCGGCTAAGGAGTCACGAACGTTCTCTTGGCGAATCGATGTCCCTGATCGTCTTGGATTTCTGACCTACAAGGCGGTCGCATCCACTGGAAAGATTTCGGATGGCGAGTCCGGATTTTTGCCTGTGCTGCCTCGAAAAATTCTGGTGACCGAATCCCTTCCACTGCCGATTCGCGGTATCGGGAAGAAGTCGTTCTCGTTCGACAAGTTGCTGGCATCTGGAGATTCCGACTCTCTCGACCACGAGAGCTTAACCGTCCAAATGGTGTCGAATCCGGCGTGGTATGCAGTGATGGCTCTGCCATATCTGATGGAATATCCTCACCAGTGTTCCGAGCAAATATTCAACCGGATTTACGCTAATTCACTGGCCAGTTACATCGCTGGTTCTGATCCGAAAATTCGCGACGTCTTCGACCAATGGCGTGGCACTGACGCTCTGGATAGCCCGCTCGAAAAGAACGAGGATATCAAGCAGATCATGCTCCAAGAAACACCTTGGGTTCGTCAATCTCAGGCCGAAACCAAGGCTCGAAACAATGTCGGAATTCTGTTTGAAGCCAACCGCCTGACTTCAGAAATGAGCCGGGCTCAGAAGCAACTTGCCGGTCAGCAATTACCCGATGGTGCATGGCCTTGGTTCCCTGGAGGGCGTGGTAATGACTACATCACACTCTACATTACCACCGGCTACGGTCGCCTTCGTCACCTCGGGGTTGAGGAGCTAGATATGAAACCAGCGATGCGGGCGATCGGACGACTCGATAATTGGATCGTCAAGCGCTACGACTCGATTGTTCGACGCGGTAGTCTCGATGCCAATAACTTGAATTCCACCATCGCACTGTACCTTTATGGGCGGAGTTTCTTTCTGGAGGATGTCGAAATTCCAGCCAACTCGACGAAGGCAGTGGACTACTTCCTCGGCCAGTCTCGCGATCATTGGACGAAGCTCAATGCGCGGCAGTCACAGGCACACCTCGCTCTGGCGCTGACCCGATTCGGAGTTCACAAGACGACCCCGAAGGACATTATGAAGTCGCTCGACGAGCGCTCGGTTAGTGATGAAGAGATGGGCATGTTCTGGCGGGATACCGAGTATTCCTACTGGTGGTATCGTGCTCCGATTGAGACCCAAGCCGTGATGATCGAAGCCTTCGACGAGGTCGCGAAAGATGACCAAGCCGTTGAGGACTTGAAGGTGTGGCTTCTCAAACAAAAGCAGACCCAGGATTGGAAAACGACCAAGGCGACCGCAGATGCGATCTATGCACTATTACTCCGAGGCACCGACGTGTTGGCTTCGGATGCTCTCGTTGAGGTCTCACTCGGTGGCACCGAAATCGAACCAGATCCGACCAAGGTCGAAGCTGGCACTGGTTTCTTCGAACAGAAATTCCTGCGCGACGAGGTTCTGCCTGGAATGGGAGAGGTCGAATTGACCAAGACCGACGAAGGTGTCAGTTGGGGCTCTGTGCATTGGCAGTATCTCGAGTCGATGGAGAAGATTACCCCGCACGAGGGAACTCCACTGACACTGAAGAAGGCGCTGTACACCAAAGTGAATACCAAGAAAGGCCCAGTGCTCACTCCGGTTGAGCCCGGAGCCGCGGTTGGGGTAGGGGATGAACTGGTCGTTAGGCTAGAACTGCGCACTGATCGCGACATGGAATACGTCCATCTTAAGGATCAGCGCGGCAGTGGAACGGAGCCGGTCAACGTTCTCTCAAAGTATCACTTCCAAGATGGTCTCGCCTACTACGAATCGACCCGCGATACGGCTAGTCACTTCTTCATCGACTACCTGCCCAAAGGAACCTACGTCTTCGAATATTCAGTCCGCGTGCAACATCGCGGTCGCTACCAGACAGGCATCGCAAACATCCAGTGCATGTACGCTCCCGAGTTTAATAGCCACTCCGAGAGTTTCTTCCTGATGGCTGACTAGGGAAGGTCTCAGCTCTCGGGATCGATTTCTGGAGAGTTGAACTGCGCTGAGGACGCGTAGCGAAAATTTCTGTTGTGAGAAGCGTTGCCCTCGATTCGATTCCATGATGAAGGAACGGATTGAGCAGCGCCTCGATGAACTAGAGAACGAACATGGCTTTCGTATCGTCTACGCCTGCGAATCGGGAAGCCGCGCTTGGGGTTTTGCTTCCGCTGACAGTGATTACGATGTTCGTTTCATTTATGTTTGGCCTCGCAATCACTATCTGGGAATCGACTCTCCTGCAGACAGTTTTGATCTCGGTGTTGATGCAGACTTGATCGATTTGAGTGGGTGGGATTTGCGCAAGGCATTGCGGCTATTTGGTAAGTCCAATGGAGCGATCGTCGAGTGGCTCCATTCGCCGATTATCTATCGCGAAGATTCCGCATTCGTTGGTAGTTGGCGCGGGCTCACGAAGAAAGTGTTTTGCCCGAAAGCCAATGCTTCTCATTATGGGGGTCTGGCTAAGAGTATTTGGCGACGGATGGAAGAAGGTGGCGAAGTCACCGCCAAAAAGTACCTTTATACACTGCGCGCTGTGTTTGCTGCTCGGATGGTTCTCAATGATCGTTCGCCAGCTGCGGTGCGATTCGGGGAACTTCTTGATCGAGCTTTTGTGGAGCCTGATCTTCGTTCGGAGATCAACGCTTTGGTATCGGAAAAAGCAGGTGGGGCTGAGTCGGATGAAGTCGGGAGGATCCCTCTTTTGGACAAGTTCATTGGCAGTGAGATCGAGCAGATTGCCGTTGAGGTAGAGGCACTCACCGAGTCTCCGTCGGCAGAAAAGACGCTGAGCGAACTGTTTCGTGGAGGCTTGATCGAAGCATGACGATGACTCTCGAAGAAGCCAGAGATTCCCGTGCGTTGTTGTTTGAATGCGTAGCGGGTAGTCGGGCCTATGGCACATCACACGCAAACTCAGATACTGATCTTCGGGGTGTTTTTGTGATGCCTCGACCGATCCTGTTTGGGCTTTCTTCGGTCGAGCAGGTTAGTGATGCGAAAAATGACGAGACATACTATGAGTTGGGGCGGTTCATTGAGTTGTTAGCGGCAAATAATCCGAATATCCTCGAACTTTTGTTCACACCAGATGACTGCGTGAGAGTGCGTGATCCTCTGATGGATTTAATCAAGCCGGAGTCGGTTTTGTCGAAACGCTGCGAAGCAAGTTTCGCGGGTTACGCCATGACTCAGATCCGGCGGGCTAGGGGACTGAACAAAAAGATCGTGAACCCGATGGAAGGGCCCCGGCGTCCAGCCGTTTCGTTTTGTCATGTCGTCGAAGGACAGGGATCTGTTCCTCTGGAAGAGTGGTTGCAGTCCAAAGGACTCGAGCGCGCGCGATGCGGGATCGTCGATGTTCCCAAGATGAGGGATGTTCATGCGATCTTCTACGACCCTGACGGGACTCGAGGATACTCCGGAGTTTTTCGTGATTCCGACTCGACAGAGATCGCCTTCAGCAGTGTTGAGCGTGATGCTAAACCGATCGGTTGGATGCAGTTCAATCGCGATGCTTTCAAGAAATACTGCCGAGAGTATTCCGACTACCAGCATTGGTTAGCGAACCGGAATGAGGATCGCTACGCGACGAATGTCGAGCATGGAAGAAACTACGATTCGAAAAACTTGATGCACACATTTCGACTGCTTTCGATGGCCGAGGAGATCGCAACTGAGGGCCTCATTCGGGTTCGGCGGCCGGATGCTGAGCAACTGTTGCGAATTCGGTCGGGCGAGTTCGAGTATGAAGATTTGATTGCCAGAGCTGAAGCGAAAGTCGTGAGAATCGGTGCGTTGTTCGAATCAAGTGGTCTCCCCGATGCTCCAGATCGGGATGCGTTGGAACAAGTTCTTATTGAAATGCGCGAAGCGTTCTACGGTAGGGAATAGGTCTGAAGCCGGCTTTCACTAGGTAGCGGCAGTTGCTGTCCTTTTCTTTTTTATCAGAGCGATTAAATTTTCTACTAGCCAGCCCTGAACCCTGTGCTATGATCCGCCCGTTCGGCCATGAAGGAGCTTCCTTCTAATTCCGAACCAGAGCGAGGTTCGATTCCTCATCGGCTTGGTGGCCGTCTGGTATTATTAGTTTCTCCGCTATCCGAACATTCCCTTATCTTCTCGCTCTCTCTCCCTCGGTCTGATTCTCTCCAAGGAGCCAAACCAAATGAGCAAAAAGAAGTCTAAGAACGCCCTGTCTCGGCAGGGTGTATCGATCACCAAGGCCTCTGTAGTCTTGATGCCTAGTCCTGTTGAAACTGAACCTGATTCAGTCTCAGAGCGATCGCATGCCCTCACGCTCAGTGTACAGGCCGAGTTGATGCGTCTGGGATACGCCATGGGTCGCCCACTCTTTGAGGCGATTGCCGGTCTTGATTCCGAACAAATTGTAGCGCTTCACTCAGAAGTGTTGCCGATCTGTGCTGGTCAGGTTCTCGCGGACCGGGTCTGGCAGCCCATGTACCCTGATTTCCCGAAGCAAGTTCTCGATGCCGACGCAGAAGAACTCTACTTCAATGCTCTCAACCACTATTGGAGTATGGGACTGTGGTCTCCGGACTATCAGGCTAGCCCACGAATGCCTCACTTTGAAGCAACCGAGTTTCGGATGCTCAGTGCCGGCGACGAGACTGATTTGTTTCGTGTCTTCACCAACCTGTTGGCGAGCAATGCGTCGATTTCTGATTCCGATCGAACAATCGTTCGTTGGTTCGTCGGCACTTTCGGCGAAGACCTTCAAGACCATGTTCCGGACGAAATACCGTTTAAGGAACAGCTCGGTTTCTTTGTCTCAGCAGCCCTTCAAGCAGGTCATCTAGAGCTTGCTAGCAGTGGATTGAAGACGACCACGGATGTCCTCAGGGTCTACGCAGGTCTGTCCGATGCCGATGTTTCCTTGGCTAAGCCTCCGAAGTTTCGCTCGCTGCCCCGTGCGCAGCGTCGCTTCTTGGTGGCCGCCTTGGAAAAAGTCATTCGTCCCGATGATCTGGGTCGTTACCCTGAAGTCTGGAAGCGAGCCTTTCACGCTCTGCACGTCGGAGAGTTTCGTAAGGTCGCCCCGCGCACTTGTAAACTGGCTACTGCCGTTCGCTCGAATAATCTACCGTCAACGTTTTCGTCGAAGGTTGAATCAGCGATCGCCGGACGTCATGCCGATGGAGTGGGGGAGCTGTTGAGTTCCCGCCCTGGCGAGTTCGCTCGCCGGATCGACCACCTCCTTCGCGTGTTCCCTGGCGGCCGAGGTGATGCGATTGTAGACCAATTCCGAAATGTCGCAGGCGAGGTCGACCCTCGGGTGCTACTGCAGCTTCGTGCCCACATGAAACTACGTGATCAACCGGTCGCCAACCGTGTGGTTTTCCCGAAAGGCTCGACTTCTAAAGCTCGGGTTCTTCGTCGGGAGTTGCCTGCGCTCGAAACTCGCCATGTGTCGGGGCTCGAGGGTTCGATCGCAACATCCCTTCGGGACGCCTTTGCGACACGCGACACGCTTGGTAGTGTTTGGATCGACCCGCTCCTACAGCGGTGCCCTGTCCCCCTATCGATGCGTTCTGCGTCGCCGGGACTGGTCAGTTGTGCCCGAGGAACTCGGTTGCCGATGACCGACAAGTCGACCCTGAGAATGTTTGTTTGGTGGATTGGTCAAGACGTTGATCTGTCCTGCAACCTCTATTCGAGCGACTTTAAAGACCTCGGTCACATTTCCTACACCCAGCTAAAACTCTCTGGAATTAACGCGTGTCACTCTGGTGATATCACGCATGCCCCAGGCCCCGACGGCGCAGCAGAGTTTATCGATATCGACATTGATCGCGCCCGCAGTGTGGGTGTGCGCTATGTGTCGATGAGTGCTCTGGATTTCACGGGAGTAACTTTCGCCAAAATGACTGACTGTTATGTTGGTTGGATGATGCGCGACAAGCCTCAACAGAACGCGATCTTTGATCCGAAGACTGTCGAGCAGCGGATCGACTTGCGCACTCCAACGCGTCTGGCGATGCCAGTCGTATTCGATTTGGTTCGCCAAGAGGCCGTCTGGATGGATCTCACTGGTGCCGTCTCGTCGCGTCACCCAAACAATGTCGAGAGCAACGCCGCGACGTTGGTGGATCTGATCCGTTCAGGACTGTCCATCGTCGATGCGCGTCCGACTCTGCACGATCTGTTCGAACTCCACGCCCAAGCGCGTGGAGATCTGATCACTAGTCGTGAGGACGCCGACACTGTCTTTGCGTACAAAGCGACAAGGGCGGAAAGCGAATTAGACGACAAGACCGTCATCACTCCTTTCGACGTCGAAACTATCATGGCCGAATATCTCTAACGAGAGCAGTGCAGGATTATGGAAAGTGAATTCTCGTGCTCCGAGAATAGGATCTGCGTTCATCAGTGTAATCTGCGGTAAGATCCTCTCCAATCCTTCCGCCGAAGAACAGTTATTAAGGAGAGTGGATTTGTAATTCGCTGAACTCGCACACTACTCCCCCCGGTGATAGGGCAGGTTCGCTAAAATGCTCCACCCCCGATACCATTGTTCGGCGACCATGATTCGAACTAACGTGTGGGCAAAGGTCATTTTCGACAGCGACCAGACGTGATCCGACTTCTGAATCAAGTCGGGGTCGATGCCTTCCGGTCCGCCGATAATCAGGGCGACGTCTTGATTCGAATCGATCCACTTCCGTTGAAACCGAGACAACTCTAGTGTGTCAATGTGCCGTCCTTTTCGGTCGAGTGAGATTGTCAGCGACTGCGCTGGAATCGCAGCCTGAATCGCATTCCCCTCATCCCGCAGTATCCTCGCGATGTCAGCGTTCTTGCCCCGGTGCTTCGCCGGAATCTCGACGACCTCGAGTTGTGCCTGTTTGGGCATCCGCTTTCGATAGACATCGACCGCTTCGGTTACCCAATTCGGCATCTTTGTGCCGACTGCAACAAGCCTGATTCGCATGTTCGTCTGTGGGGACTAGAACTCTTCGTCGCGATCGGGTTCGCGGTCGATGAAACGCATGTTCTCGCTGATGAACTTTAGGGGAACATCGCCGGTGGGGCCATTTCGTTGTTTCGCCACTATCAGCAGCGCCTTGCCTTCTTCTTCGGGGTCGAGCTCTTCCTCTTCTTCACCGTCGCGGCCTTTGCTTCCGGCATAGTCGGAACGCGTCAGAAGGCCTACGCAGTCAGCGTCCTGCTCGATCGATCCCGATTCTCGCAAGTCGGAAAGCATTGGTCGCCCACCCTTTCGTTGTTCCACGGCTCGGTTGAGCTGGGCCAAAACAATGATCGGTAGATCGAGTTCCTTCGAAAGGGCTTTTAGTCCTGCAGAGATCTCGGCGATTTCTACTTGGCGGTTGTCTTGGGCTTTGCGGCTGGAGGAAGACAGGAGCTGCAGGTAGTCGATGGCGATCATCTTGATCCCATACTGAAGCTTGTATCGCCTGGCTTTTGCTCGGACTTCGAGGATCGACAGACCTGGTGTGTCATCAATGATGATTTCCGCAGAAGTCAGTTCGGTTGCCGCTTGAGTGAGCCGACGTTGATCGTCGCGTGAGAGGAGGCCGCCTTGAAGATTCTGCATGCTCAGCCCGCCACGGGCACAGAGCAGTCGATGCACGAGCTGCTGTGCGGTCATCTCTAGGCTGAAAACGGCACAGGGGTGGCCTTTGTCGACTGCAGCGTGCTCGACGATGTTCATCACGAACGACGTTTTTCCCATCGAGGGTCGAGCCGCGACGACAATCATTTCGCCGCCTTTCAGGCCGTTGGTCATCTTGTCGAATTCGGAGAAACCCGTCGGCACGCCTTTGCGGCTGTCGGGGTTTTTGATCATCTGTTCGATCTCATCGATCGCGTCCATGACCCGGTCGCCCAGACTTTTGATCGCTGTGCCTTTTTCGTCCTCCATCCGAATCGCGAGGATTCGCTGCTCAGAGTTATCGAGGAGTTTGCCGACTTCTTCTGGAGTGTCGTAGGCGTCTTTGATCGATTCGCTACAGGCAGTGATGACCCGCCTTAGAACGGCCTTTTCTCGGACGACATCCGCATAGAAATCGAAGTGCGCGGCAACCGGCACGAAATCGTAAATCGAAGCAACGCCGGCCGCACCTCCGACACTTTCGAGCTTGTTTCGATCGACGAGCGTCTGGGTAAGCGTCATCGGCTCGATCGGTTTGCCCGAGTTGTAGATTTCGACCATCAGGGCGAAAAGCAGTCGGTTGCCCGGCGAGTAGAACGATTCCTCATGCAGCTTTTCGACCGCCTCGTTGATCGTCGGCTCTGGCATTTGCAGCATGCAGCTGAGAACCGCCCGCTCTGCATCGTCCGAAAACGGAAGCGGGCGCTCGATATCACTGAGCAGTTCGGCCGCATCCGATGCTTTATCGGCGTCGGTTTTTTGCAAATACGGGGCTTTTTTACCCTTTCGGGCGCGGCCTTTCTGGTCGTTTTCCTCCTCTGGCATGATCGTCCTAAATCCCCTCTCTCCGACCGGGGGCCAAGCTTAACAGGAATTGGAGACCGTTCAATTCACGCCTTCAAAAAAGTCCGCGAAAATTTAGCAAATCTGACCTCGGCACCCATCGCTCTGAGGGTAGAGCTGGAACTCCAATCTTTGCCATCACTCTGTTATCGCTGCTTGATTCGCCGCCGCTGTGTCGTGTCTAGTGCGTTCGCGGAAATGAGTGTGCGTATTCTTCATATCGTCAATACCCTCGGTGCGGGAGGGATGGAGAATGGTGTCGTCAACTTGTGCCATCGGCTTGATCGAACTCGATTTGAAAGTCGGGTTGTCGGGCTTCGAGGTAGAGGGGAGTTTGCCGACCGAATGCCCGATTGGGTCGACGTAGACGGGTTGATCGAAGGCCCTGGATTCTCTTGGGGCCGGGTTCGGGCTCTCAGGCAAAAAGTCCGAGAATTCCGGCCCGATGTGCTACACACTCACAATCTGGGGCCGCTGCTCCACGCCGGATTGATTCGAATATTGGGGTCGAACCGAGTTCCCATTTTACATGGCGAACATGCTGAGTTGGCTGATTGGGAGAAAAATCGGAAACGGATCATAGAGCGCCGTCTTCTTTACCGAATGTGTTCGGCAGTCCACACTGTCTCTGAAGGGCTAGTGACGGATTTGAGCTCGGTTGGTCTACGTCATCCACAACTTCTCTCGATCCCGAATGGCGTTGATCTTGAGCACTTTTATCCGACTGGCCCGGTGGCAGCAGGTCAGTCTGTTCAAGGCGCACCGAAAGTTGGGCTCGTCGGTCGTTTCGGAGATCACAAGCGCCATGATCTTGCGCTGGCGGCAGCGGAGGCAAGTGACGGTGCAGCCTTTCAGTTGGTTTTCGTAGGGGATGGAGGTCCGAAGCGAGCCGAGGTCTTAGACTGGGTCGAAAGGCTACCGGAGAAGAGGGTAGATTGGCTTGGTTCGCGGACTCGCGAAGAGTTGCCATCGATTTATCGTGGGTTGGATTTGTTGATCATTCCGAGCGCCAATGAAGGGCTCTCGAACGTCATGCTTGAGGCGATGGCCTGCGGTGTTCCTGTCCTGACAAATCGCAATTGTGGAGCTGAGGAAGTCTTGGGAGATGGGCGTGGGGGCTGGATCGAAGATCTCAGTTTGGCCGATGACCCAGGTGCTGAACTGAGTCGTTTGATCGCTCAGAAATTGGGAGACTCAGAGGGGCTCGCTCAGGCTAGTCGTGAGGCCCGGGAAAAGGTTGAACAGCACTACGGGCTCGCTCGGATGGTTGATGAGTATGTTCGCCTCTATGAGAAAATCGGAGGTGGCCCATAGACATGGTCGAGCCCTCCATCGATTGTTGGATCGGTGCCCGGCTGACGTTCTAGACGATGGATGGCATTGATCATCTGACGAGCTGTGACCGGCACAATATCGACGTCGTGCTGGTCGCGCAATTGAGCTAATTCGCGATAGAAATTGCGCATTTCCGATCCGAGCAACGGTTTATAGTTTCGGGGGATTCCACCGTGCGTGTGAAGCTTGATCAAGACTGTCTCTTCGCTGCCCCCGACCCTGGCACAAACTCGGCGCCAGAGGTTGATGCGGTCAGCAGTTGGAGGGTTGGCTGCCGTTAGGTCGCCGTTCTCTAAACGGGGAAAGACACCCCATTTTCGCCGACTCCAGTTTGGCGCGATCGGTCCGTGAACGGTTAGAAGATTTTCGGGGCGCGTGACGAAATCGGAGGTTTTTGCAGATGCTGGGAGCACGTGGCTGACATCGCATGTTCCCCCCACCTCAGACAGATAGCCGACTTGATTAACGCTGGTTGGCTGGGTCGGATGCGGGGCCGATGGAAAGGTGAAGTCGGCATAGCATCCAGTGGCGCGAAGGATTCCGAGTTCTCCCTCGATTCCGCAGCCTCGACCTGAGGGATCGCAGTTGGCTAAAGCCCAGTTGCCGTGAATGAACGCGTATTTCGCGTCGCCGTTGGAGGCGCGGCTGAGAAGTCCGTGAGAGGCGAGAGCGTCACGGCCATCCTCAAGTTGTTCGCGGAGATCATCCTCCGCGTTGCTGAGGTTGGCGTGGTCGTGATGAAGGTGGATTTCGACTTCACTGTGGGTTGCCCGACAGAGGCCAGATAGGCGTTCGAGGAGTTCTCTGTCGTATTGCTCGATCGGGAAGAAGAAGCTGTGCAGGGGATGAAAATTCTGACGTTCTTTGACATCGTCGATGAGTTGAGGAAGACCCTTCTCCCAGTCGTCCATGGCCCGCATAGCTCCGTCCCGATCAGTGTCGTGGAAGGGTTCGAAGTGATCACAGACGGCGATCAGTAGACGTTTCGGTAGTTGACGCGGTCGTTGGAAATGTTGCCGCAAAAAGGGAAATAGCCATCGGTCGGCGCCTCTGATCATAGTGGTATTGAACCCGGTCGCAGTCGCTAGAGATTGGCCAGAATATAGTCCCAAATTTTTAGCGTTGCTATCGTGGCTACTAAGCCGATGCCGATATCAAGTAGTCCGACTCGGCTCCACAGTTGGGATGGCGGCGAAGGAAGGCTGGATTGAGGTGGAAGGGCAATGGTCGCGGCCTCGGCAACCGGTTGCAGTCGTCCAGGGCGGGGGATTTCTTCATCGATTGTAGGGCTTGATTGATCGTTTAGTCCACCGAGAGAAACAGAATTTTCGGGTGCGGTTTCGGGCTTAGGCTGCGGTTTCGAGGTCATCGCGTTGGCTAGAATTTGAGACCAATTCCGGCGAACGTAACTACTTTCGCCGACGCACAGTCGGTGGTGAGCGGCGACTAGAGCCAAGGTCAGGAAATATTCGATATGATAAGCTCGGTCGATCATCCAACTCGATCCCGCATAAGCGACGAGCAGGCACATGAGAACCCGGCGCTCGCGTTCAAAATCGGGCGGAGCGAACCTCCGAGATGTCAGAGTCCGCATACCAAGGACGATCCCACCGACAAAGAAAAACAATCCAGGATATCCGAGGTCAGCACCGATTCTAACGTAGGAACTGTGAGTCGCCTTCTCGATGGTGTCTCCTTCCCAACTGATATAGGCAGCAAACTCCTTAAATCCGTGACCCGTCCAGTTCGATTGAAGTGCTGTCCGGGCTTGCTCCCAAACCATCAGGCGACCGATGACCCCTTCATCGGAGCGCAGGTCATTCATCTCTGTCATTCGGGGAAGAGATGAGATCAGGCTCGCTCCGACAATAGCAGTCAGCGTGCCGGCGGTGATTTTCAGCCAAAGCGGCCTTCCAACGAAGAAAGTCAGGACAACCAACCCGAGCCCGACGACAAATGCGCCCTTCGATTTGGTTTCATAGAGTGGATATAGAACGAGTGCTAGGGACGGCAGGAACAGCAGGCGCGGAAGAATTCCACGGCGAAATACTAGGCAAAAATAGAGCAAAGGAATGCCGGTAATGAGCGTGTGGCCCAAGGCGTTAGGGTTGTTGTGGATCCACGTTCCGAGGACGAGGCGACCCTTCATGGGCTCCATGAGATCCTTAGCAGCGGTGATATCGAAACCATGGAGAACTCCGATTCCGAAGATGCTCAGAACGACGATCGATACACACCAAACACGGAGCATCGTCCGGATTCGTTGGCGGCTATTCAGAGACCGGCTGATCAGAAAGTAGTAGGCTGCCATTGGCAGAACCTCCTTTAGCGTTGTGCTCGGTTCTACACTGGTGACGACGATATAGACTAGATAGGCAGTGACCCACCAATCGTGTGGCGATCGGCCTAAGGTTTGGATGATCGATCCGCGGCCCCTGGTCAGTAGGCCGAGCAGAGTCAGAAGGATGACAGGCCGAATGATATTGAAGCCCGCAAGCCCTGGAACCCAATCCTGCGGGCGCAGGAAGTAGAGCAAAAGGAATAGAATGGAGCCTGCGAAGTCCAAGGCGGGTCAGGTCGAAAGGTAGCGTGAGTTAGAGAGGGCTTCCTACGCGGAGCTTAACTGAGTTCGGGAGCAAAAAGCAACCCGACTACGCGCGAACTGGGGGACGTGCCGATTTGTCCAATGCGACATCCGAATTCGTTCCATCCTCATGACCGATTCCGACAAGTTTGTCGAGCCGAGACCCTCGCGTCCCGATCCGTTCTTCGACGTGTTTGGGCACCCCGCCCATGACCACAATGCGGATCGTTTTTAACAGAATCAGAGTGTCTGTCAGCAGGCTCATGTGCTTGAGATAGTAGAGATCGTATTCAAGCTTTCGCCGAGCGTCTCGAACGGAGGCACCGTAGGGATAGCAGACCTGAGCCCAGCCCGTAAGCCCCGGTTGGATCATGAGCCGCTCCCCGTAAAACGGTACTGAACTCTCCAGAGTATCGACAATCCCTGGCTGTTCTGGACGGGGACCGACAAAGGACATATCTCCCTTCAGGATATTAAAAAACTGTGGGATTTCATCGATCCGGAATTTGCGGAGCAGGCGCCCAACTGGAGTTACTCGGGCATCATTGGCACTGCTCCAGAGTTCTTGTTTGGCGTTGGGATTGGTGGCCATCGTCCTCAGTTTGTAGAGTTTGAATGGGCGACCAATTCGCCCGACGCGGGACTGAGTGAAGAAGACGGGCCCGGGTGAGGTAAGACGGACGAGCAGAATCCCGAGTAGAAGGACGGGTAGGAGCAGCGTTCCTATGATCAGAGAAACGCCAATGTCGAATGACCGCTTCATCTTTTTGACATAGACGATCTGTGGTCGAGAGGTCGCGTAGAGGAGCCAGTTTGAGTGGACCAGTGCGAGTGGGATTGCTCCGAAGCTTTCTTCCGCGAGGTCGGTGTATGTAGCGATTCGGACTCCTGAGTAGCGCAGTTTTCGCAGCATCGCCCCCAAGTGTCTTTGTCGAAGATGATCGCTGTGGCAGAGGACGCATTGGGCCTCTAGATCGTTGGTGATCGACTCGGTAGGGCCTGCGTAATTGGCTCCTAGTTCATCGAGTTGTTCCGAGCGAATCCCGAAATAGGTAACGAGTTGAACTCGACATTCTGGTGCATCGAGAAGTGATCGTAGCAGGGATGCTTCGTCTTCCGTGACTGCGATGGCAGTTCCGGATTCTCGCGATCGTTGTCGATGTGGTGAAAGCACGAGGTGGTGGAGAATCACCAAAGGGGTCAGGATTGTTAATCCGAAACCGAAGACTCCACGACCGATGCGTGCGTCGTAGTCAATCGAACCGAATGCTAGGACTACGAGCAGAGCGGCGCAAATAGCAGTGAGCAGCAGGAAAGTCCGGAACAATCGCTGCGTCCAAAGTTGGTCATGAGAGTAGAGCCCTGAAACAAATGAGGCGAACACCAGAGTCACCGCCCCAGCGATGAGCCCAGGGAGGTAGAGAACGAAGGCCGAGGGCCCGAAAGTCGCAAAGCGGATGCACGAAGCCAGGTAGAAAGCACCAAGAAAAAAACCAATATCCATCAGCATGGCACCGACCACGCCGGTTACCCTCCTCTGGAATCCCTGATCCGTATCCATTTGTTGTTAGAATAACTAGTAGGCGCACTAATTATTAGAGGCCTAATACGGGCTATGAATTCGTTCGATCATCTCCGCGCTTGTTATTACCAAACGAGGTTGTGCATGTAAAGTTGTTAGCTGAATTTTACTGCGTCGCGAATTCTGGCGGCGTAGGCGTCGGCGCTGCTTCTCCAGCTGAGGTCTGCGTTCAAGGCAGTGGCTTTGGGAGTCGGGGGATCCGAGAGTGACGCAACAATTGCAGTCGCGATGCTAGCCGCAGTCCGCTCACTTGTCAGGGTCATCGGTGCTCCGTATTGCAGGAATTCAGCGATTCCTCCAACGTTGACCGAGACAATTGGCAAGCCGACGGCAGTGGCTTCGAGAACGACATTCGGAAGTCCCTCACTAACACTGGAAAGCACTAAAAGATCGGCTTCTCGCATCTGTGCTCCGACTTCTGACGGGGGCAATCCTCCCAACAGTTTGACTTGATCCTCAGTTCCCAATTCTGCGGCGTGGGCGACTATTTGGTCATGCATGGGCCCTTCGCCGATCAGGCGGAGCTCCAGCGGGGGACTTGCTTGTGAGGCGAGTTGACTGACGGCCAGAGCGTGAGATTCCAGAAGGAGTAAGGGATCCTTCACCGGCAGAAGGTTGCCAACAAAGAGCAGCCGACGGGGGCGTTCGGGATTATCCATACTTGGGCGCCCCGGAAAGAAGATCCGATCGTTCACCCCGTTGTAGATTGGAAATAGCTTGGCCTCATCAGTCCCAGCTTTACCGAGGTCGGCCGCCAATGCGCTGCTGCGGGTGATCACTGAGTGAGCTTGATTGGTCGCTTCGACAATCAACCGCCTCCGTTCTGGAATGGTCAGATAGAGATTTACGTCCGTGCCTTGAGCGATCATGAGATGCGGAATCTCTAGACTATTGGCGATCGAACTGGCGGCGCATCCATCTGGGAATAGCCATGACGAAAGCACGACATCGGGCTGAAACTCGGGTTCGTCCCGAAGCGCCGCCTTGAGCCCTCGCAGAACCGCTCGGCGGAACAGGGGCGCATTGGTTTTAGAGCCGACTTTGGGTAGATAGTTGGCCCGGGGGAATCGTGGGGCGAATCGAGCATCGGTATCTTCCGGTCGCGCGTGATGATGAATCGGCAAGAGCGACGGTCGAGGAGAGATGACCCGGATAGAGAACTCGTCATCGAACTCTGCAAGCGCGTGCAGAAGGTGGGCGTTGTCCAAGCCACGTCTCGGAGCCTCTACCGAGGGAAACAAGTTGGAGACGAAGAGCAGTCGGATCATCAGGCTGATGTTGACTCGCACCTGTTAGGGGGGCTCGCAAGAGGTCGGTCGCCTTTTCCTTAGTGCGATATCGCGCGTAATTTTTTCGCGATCATGGCGACTGTGCGGTAGGCTATTCCATCATCATGTCAGACACTACGAAGCACCACGACCTCATCGTCATCGGCGGTGGATCAGCCGGATATGCCGCTGCCCGTACGGCCAAGGAATACGGCAAAGATGTCGCGATCGTTGACGGTGCAGATGAACTCGGTGGTCTATGTATTCTGCGGGGCTGCATGCCGTCAAAGACGCTGATTTATTCGGCGGAAGTGCTTCATCTCGCCGGGCTCGCCGATCGATTCGGCCTAGAGATTCCAGAAGCGAAAGTCGACATGAAGGCGCTTCATCAGCGGAAGTTGGACACGATTAGTGAGTTTTCAGAATACCGGCAGGAGCAACTTCATTCCGATCGGTTCACGCTCTATAGGGCACGGGCTCAGTTTGTTTCTCCGACCGAAATCGAACTCTCAGAAGCTGGTCAGCGCCTGACAGCGGACGCCTTCTTTATCGCTACCGGATCGGTGGTCGCCTCTCCTCCCGTTCCAGGACTGGCTGATGCGGCTGCTTGGACGAGCGACGACGTCTTAGATCTCGATCATCTGCCGGAATCGGTCATCGTTCTGGGTGGAGGCATTGTCGCCTGTGAGTTGGCTCAATTTTTAGCCAGAGTTGGTTCTCGGGTAACGATGATTCAGCGTAGTGATCATCTGCTAAAGGACATGTCTCCAGAGGCGGCAACGGTTGTCGAGACGGTGTTTCGCGAGGAGGGAATCGATCTGTTCACCGGGACATCGATCACTGCGATCGAGTCGGGCGACAGTGGGGTCGCCGTGGAATTCAAAGCGACCACTTCAGGCGAAACTCACCGAGTGGAAGCCGCTCATCTCTTCAATGCTCTCGGTCGACGCCCGAACACCGATCCTCTCAATCTGGCGGCCGCTGGAGTCGAATTGCTATCTAGCGGGCATATCAGAGCTGATGATGATCAGCGAACTTCAGTTCCCCACATCTACGCTGGCGGCGATGTTGCAGGGCCTCACGAGATCGTTCACGTCGCGATTCTGCAGGGCGAAAGTGCGATGCATCGGGCCTTTGGAGATCGATCTCAGCCGATCGAATACGATCACCTCACTGGAGTCGTCTTCACCGATCCACAGATTGCCTACGTCGGAATCACACAGTCAGAGTTGGAGGCGCGAGGGGTCGAATACCTCACAGCAGATTACCCCTTCGACGATCACGGCAAGTCGATCCTGATGGAGGCCAAGCACGGGTTTGTGAAGATCCATGCGGAGCGGCCAACGGGCAAAATCGTGGGCGCGGAGTGTGTCGGGCGCGATGCCTCAGAGCTGATTCACTCGCTGGCTGTCGGCGTGGCCTTAGGGGCAACGGTTACCGATCTACTGAAAGTCCACTGGTATCACCCGACGTTGTCGGAAATCTGGAGTTATCCTTTGGAAGACATCGCCGAAGAACTCGGGTTCCTGTAGCAGGTGTTGAAAAACTCGGTAACCCGTCGTTTTGAAGGAATTGTTGAATAGAAAAGCGGCTTTGCCGAATCGAAGGCTGCGCGAACCCTTCGGGCGTAACCTCAAGAGAACGAGGTCGTTGTTGCTCGTCACACATGGATGTTCACGCGAAATGTAGGAGGAAGTTTACGACCGATTTCCATACGCATGGCCAAGGAGCGTGGACATTCCTGTCCGCAACGTCACAGAGCGTGAAAATCGGTCGTAAACTTCCTCCTACTTCTCAAGCTCCAAAACTCAACCTCATCATCAACCATCCACTTGATCCTCGGCCTAAGGAAGGTCTGATTCATTAGGCGATCTGCCATCGCCGTCCAGACCTCAATTCCCATCTTTTTGGCAGGTGGCGGAATTAATCAGACCTTCCCTAACCCTTGATCACATGAGGCTCCTTGATTCTGCGTCTAGTCGACCGAAGTTCTAGTAGACCTTCAGACAAAGTCCGAACAACTGACTCCGAGAATGGTCTCAAGCGATATTAGTATGTATCACCCCAAGAGCTCGAATTCGAGATTTCGTCGGTTGGCCCTGATCGTCTCCACACTGTGCGCGACCTATTTGGCGTTGCCGGCGATTGCCTCACCACCATGCACCGACTTCGTTTCAGAAGGCTGCATCTGTTCTCCTGTTCGCGACGGCAAGGTTGCTGTCGAGCTGGTCGCAGCCAGGGATGGAATTGCTCCCGGCGGGTCGGCCACGATCGCTCTTCGGATGCAGATCGATTTCGGTTGGCACACCTATTGGGTAAATGCGGGTGATAGCGGTTACGGAACGTCGATCACTTGGGAGCTTCCTGAGGGATATACGGCGAGTGAGCTTCAGTTCCCAGTGCCGAAGCGCTTCACGACGGCGGGTTCTCCTGGGTTTGGGTACGGGGATCGGGTTTACCATTTGGCTACCATCACCGCCCCTGCTGACGCGGCGGTTGGATCAGAAGTAACCATTCGCGGAACAGCAGATTGGCTGGTTTGTGATGAGAGCAGTTGCTTGCCGGGAGGCGCCGACTTGGAATTCACTTTCGTGGTTAAGCCAGTAGATGCGATCAATTCGACTTTTGATGAACCGGAGATTGTTGCCGCAGCCGCCAAAGTTCCGAAACTGTCGGCAGCTGGCCCGATTGAGGCGTCCCTATCTGGTGACACACTAGAGTTTCGCCTTCCTCATGCTGACCCGGCGGGATTGTTGGCCAGTGGCGGAGTGGGGCTATTTGCGCGGACTGGCGGGCTGATTGACCACTCAGCAGAAGCGGCATTTTCCGCCGATGAAGACCGACTCGTAGTCAGCGTCGCCAAGAACGAATTTTTGACGGAGCTCCCCCAAGAAATCGATCTTGTGGTCGCCGGGGAATCGTTCGAGCCGATGCGTTATAGCTCCGTGGCAGCTGCTGTAGATTCCGCGGGTGATCATTCAGTGGTCACCGGTGCCACCACCGATGTTGTGGCTTCGACACCCCCGCCGACTCCGTTTGCAAACAGCGCTTCTTCTGGAAGTGCCGTTGATATGGTCGCCCAAAATACAGCGATCGAAGAAATCCTCAGCTGGGGAGTTTCAGGGGGGCAGAAGAGCTACGGGTTCCTAACCATCTTGGTGTTCGCCTTCCTCGGAGGCATCATCCTCAACATCATGCCCTGCGTGTTCCCGGTTCTCGGGGTAAAAATCATGGGGTTTGTTCAGCAGGCTGGTGAAGACAAGAAGTCGATTCGTCAGCATGGATTGGTCTTCGGACTCGGAGTGCTCATGTCGTTGTGGCTACTTGCGGCAGTAATCCTCATCGTTCGCTACACGGGCGAGCAAGCTGGCTGGGGTTTCCAACTGCAGAACCCTGGATTCGTTTTGGTCATGATTGTTATCATGTTCGTCTTCGCTTTAAATCTCTCAGGTCTGTTCGAGGTAGGAACATCGCTGATTGGTGCCGGGCAGGAGCTTCAGAATAAGCAAGGTTATGGCGGGTCGTTCTTTTCAGGAGTGCTCGCCGTGGTCATCGCTACCCCATGCACTGGGCCGTTCATGGGAGCTGCATTGACCTTCGCACTCGGATCGGGGCCGCTGTTGGCATTCATGGTGTTCACGTTTTTGGGGCTCGGCTTGGCCATGCCCTATGTCGTGTTGAGCTTTCTTCCAGAGTTGATTCAGAAGCTGCCTCGCCCCGGAGCTTGGATGGAAACCTTCAAGCAATTCATGGCGTTTCCGATGTATGCGACCGCGGTTTGGCTACTGTTCGTCTACGGGAAAATTGCTGGCACGACGGCTTTGGAGTGGCTGTTCCACGGTCTAGTTTTGTTGGCCTTGGCTCTATGGGCTTACGGTCGGTTCTGTGTTCCATCGCGCTCGAAAAGAACGAGGAGTATTGCTGTTATTGCCGCGCTCTTAATGCTCGTAGGTGCCGGAATTTTGGCTCGAGAGGGCTACCGCAGGTCTGCAGAATCGGAGGCGCTGATTGCCAAATCGGGTTTGGCAGGCTCCGGAAAAGTTGCCAAGTATGGGCTCGAGTGGGAACCGATCAATGCGGTTTCCATTGTCGAACATCGAAAAGCTGGCCGGGCGGTCTTCATCGACTTCACCGCGAACTGGTGAGTGCAGTGCAAAGCGAACGAGCAGGTCTGCTTCGAAAATACTGATACCGTCACCAACAGTTTCACTGAATTGGGAATCGTCCCGATGCTCTCTGATGAAACGAAAAAGAACCCAATTTCCTCGGCCATTAAGGAAGCCTACAAGCATCCGACGATCCCGTTCTACCTTGTCATACCTCCGACCGGACCGGTGGTGACTTTGGATGCAGTAGTGACCCCGAAAGATATTCTTGAGGCATTAGCAGAAGCGGGAATTTCTGCTGGAGGTTAGGACAAGTTGATCGAGATTGATTTTTGGCGGGGCTGCGGGATCCAATCCAACTCTTTAGAAGCCGTGCCCTTCCGTATTGATCAATGTAGTATTCTCGCTGGCGAACTCGATTGTACTGTCCGTGGGAAAGTCCGCGGTTGGATCGATCTCGTCGGATGGGAAGTGCCCTTGGTCTTCGATCTAGAAGGGCTGCCCAAGGCTGACTTGGTCGGACGGAAGTTTACCTTTCGCAATCCCGCACCCGAGGATGGTAGAGATCTGGACGTTGTTGGCACAGAGTTGGATACCCTACAGGTCGGTCACTGTGGCGACATGACCACTTCCGAGCGTTGCGAGATCATCAAGGAGTCGCCAAGGCAACGAAGCGATCGAGAAGAATTCGTTGAGCCTCCAGCATCGATCGATTCAGACTGTGAGCCGGAGCCCTATCTTGCCAATCTCGTCGTGATTGAGTGGTATCCGGAAGATTGTAGCCGTCGTTACGTGATCGAGTTAATCGATGTGGAATCGACTCTTTCGGATCCCGAATGGCAGCTCGACCCATCGGAAATTGGTGATGCTGCCAAGGCAACCAATGCGCTTCTCGATCGCCATATCGAAGTGATCAAGGGCGCCGATCCCCCAAGCGTACCAGAAGGGCGTGAGATGTCAGAATTCGAGTGGGAAGCATTTATGAAAGCTTCCGATCGGCGAACAGATGCCGTTGTCGAACTCCATGAAAAATTTGGCTACAGCGCTGAGGCTGACAACCGCATCACGGAGATCATGGGGTGGGGGAAGGAAGTGGACGAAGCTGGCTCTCACCCTACGGATTTTTACTCAACTGATGAGGAAGGGCTCACTGGGAGAGATGAAACAGAGCCCGATTCGACTTGGGAGGCTGCCCCTTTTCCGGCCGATGAACTTCAATCAATGACCGGAGCGGGCCCTGGCAGCATCGAGGTTGAGCGCAACCCGTTGTCCCAGCGGATCACTCACCTACTGCAAGTGATTGGCCAACAATCAACGCTCGACCCCAACACGGAAGAGCCACGGTCAACGTTCGATTTTGAGTTCGCGCTGATGCGGCTTTCGGCCAAACTCGCTGGGGCGTTAGATCGCGTGACCTCTGGAGAAGGCAATATCGAAGATCTCGCTGATAACAATTTTACAGTCGCCTGCTTAAAACGATGTCTTCCAATCGTCGATGAGGTCTTAGCTGCGGCAGAACCTGCTGGTGCGGATCAGGCGATGATTGACGAAATTCTCGCAATTAGACAAGAGGTGATGGATGAGATGACTCGGCTGAGAACTCTCTAAAATGAATGTGATTCGATTAATCATTTGTCTGGTTGCTGCGTCGTCGTTTTTCGCGTTTGCGTCACCGAAAGGCTCAATCGTAACGACGGAGGCTACCCCGGTCACAAATCCGGCTTTGACTCGGCAACCTCTGGCTTTACGACTGGAAGAAGCTGGGCCTTCTATGAATTCCAGTAACAAGCTAACAAGCGACGCGAGGGTCGAGGGGCTGCTTTCGAAGAAGATCATGAAATCCGTTACATTGGAAGAAATGAGTCAGGGAAACAGACTTGGAGAAGTAGATTCAGCGGCGCTAGGTTTCATTGCTGATGTTGTTAGGGAAGGTGAGTTCGGCGCGATTCGAGAGCGGTTTGCAGCGAAACCGATTAGTTCATTTGGTCTATCAGGTGTCAGAAAAATATGACATGGTGGCTATCGGCGTCATCACACCTGGGGGGCTAGATCTAGCCATTACGGATTGCTTTATCGTTCCTCACGGAAGAATGGAGATTGGATTTGTCGAAAGAAACATCCGGGGGAGGATTCTCTTTGATGAGGGAAGTTGGAAACTGCTGCCTCTATTTCAGGGCGAAGGCAAAGAAGGGCAAAGCAAATTCTCGGAGGCGCAACATGAAATAGATATGAATCGGGAGACATATAAAAACATTGAAGCTGTACCTCATGTAATTGTTCTGCTACTTCATGTCAGCCTTTCATTTTCTGAGTTGATCAATACGACCTCGTAGTTCTTGAGCCATCGGATTAGGTTTCTCCAAATCGCTGGAATCCATTTTGTGACCGCACCACCAACCGACCTTTTTCTCGACGACCCGTGGCTGAGCCTTGTCGGAATTCTTGCGATCACTGGATTGGTCTATGTTGAGTTGTTTCTTCACGAGCTTGGGCATTGGGTCGTAGCTCGATTTTTCGGGCACCGCGTGATTACGGTTTCGTTGGGGCAGGGCAAGTTGCTGAAGGAATGGCGTAACGACGAACATCCACGGTCGATTCAGATGCGTTTGCTACCCGTCGGAGGTTACGTTTTACCGATCAACACGACCAAGAAACGCACGCGGTTGAGTTCGTTTTTGATTTCGGCTGCGGGACCGCTGATGACTGCCGTTTTCGGAGGGGCAATGTATTGGCTCTACCATCACTTCGATTTTGGTTCCGTGCTGCCACATCCGTGGGCAATTGTCGCCCAGCAGGTTGTCGCGATCTCGATGGTGTTGGCTGGAATTAGTTTCGCGTACAATGTCTTTCCCCATCAGTTTCGGCTTGGGACTGAGTCAGTAGGCAGTGACGGAACAGCGATGCTGTCGGCTATCATCGGCCCTTTTGACCGTCGTCCTTTTCATGAACGCGCCGTCGGTTTCGTGCTTCATCCGACGGGAGATCTGACGGAGAAGGCGAAGAGCCTCGTGGTGGCTGGGGCAGCTGCTGGTGACTCCAGTACCGAGCTGACGACAGCCGCGGGAGAGGAATATGAGATGATGTTTCACTACCACCTCCACCGGCAGGATTACGAGGCTGCTGGGCAGGTGATTGAGGCCGCGATAGGGGATAAGTCGATTTCGCCAACCGAGTCGGTCTTCTTCGACTGCCGACTGAGTGATCTGGCGCTCGACTACCAACGCTCCGAGTTCGTCGACCGCGCTGCTGAGGCCATGGAGCGAGTGATGACCATCCTCCCAGGATCAGAAATCATGCGAGTTCGGGGTGACCTATTGCTAGTTCTCCAGTGCTTCTACGACGACGCCCGTCGTTCATTGGATGAGATCCTCGACACGACAAAAAGTAGTCACGTGAAAGCCTGTTGCCTTAGTGTCATTGCGATTGCTGACGCCCGCCAAGAGCGGATGGAAAGCGCTCGGCAACGCTTGCAGGAAGCGACGAAGATGCGTCGAGGCTGCGAATTCCAGACCATCGCAGAACGGGTTGTTTTGGGGAATACGATGGCTTGATCGCCGTGGAGCGGTCGTGCGGCGACGTGAAATCAGCGGAATACAATTCCACTCTCCATATTCAACCCGGTTCTTACGAAGGGGCGTTTCGCTTGAAGCTCGCTTCGGCAGGCCGGGGACGTCCTGACCCCTAACATTTCTGTTAGCGAGTTAGCTACGCCAGCCCTGCTGCGGCAACGGCGGCCTTCATTTTGGCTAAACCGGTGGTGGCGACTTCGAGGGGGTCTTGTTTCCAGAACTCGCGGTTGAACAGTTCGAGGGATAAGACAGGCCGTGCGCCGACGTTGTCGAAAATCTGGAGGATTTCGGTAACGGGGCCGACGCCGTCTCCTGGGTAGACGCGGTCTGCGTCGGAAATTTTTTCGCGTGGGATATCTGGGTAGTCGTTCATGTGGAACGACTGCAGCGCATTTGGTCCGAGCATTCTGAGGCCCTGATGGCTCGAGCCACCTTTGTAGAAGTGGTAAACATCACCCAGCAAGCAGGCGTCGGGATGGCCGCTGGCAAAGGCGACATACATCGATTCCTGTAAAGTCGTCAGGTTGGCTGAGAATCCCCAGACTTCGATTTGTGGAGTGACCCCCATTTCCTGACCCAGATCGAGAAGTTGGTGATAGCGCTCGCCGGCAGCGTCGAGATCGAGATTCGTGCCCTGTTTCTGAGCTCCGGCTGGTGGTGCTGCGATGCGTTTTCCACCGAGCTCTGCGAGCACAGCCATGTCGCGTTTGGCTTCTTCGAAACCAGATTTTCGCGTCGCTTCGTCGTCGACGATCCACTTGGCGAAACCGATCGCGCTTTCGATAGTCAGTCCGCTGTCATCCAGTTGCTTGCGCAAGTCGGACAGCTTGCCACCGCCGTCGGTGAAAGCGGCGATTTTTCTCATCCACGGTTCGATTCCGGTGTAGCCAGCCTTCGCTGTGACGGAGACTTCTTCGGTGATCGTCAATTCCTGACCACGGATTGTCGAAGTGTTAAGGCAGTAGCGGAATGGCTCACTAGTGGCTGGTTGAACGGGGGCGGCGACACCAACACTAGGGCGAAGGCCGATGGTGCTGGCGGCTGCGCCGAGGGCACCGGTTCGGATAAGGCGTCGTCTAGAGATCTGGCTCATGGCTTGTTTTTCTTTTCTTTGGATACGGAGGCTGAACCGGCTTTCTTCTCAATGAACGTCGCTAGATCAAACGTGTAGTGGTTTCCGCCATCGAGCACGATCCCTTCGTAGTCGTGAACGACGTAAGCTCTTTTGATGATGTCGTCGCTGAGTTCGATCGCGATGATCTGTTCAGGAGACTCTGGATCGACTCGTGCGACGTTTTCTTGGGGAGCCAGTTTGGTGACGCTGAGAATATTCGGAGTCCAGGATCCGAGGACAACGCCTCGAAGATCTTGATCCTTTTCGGCGAGTGGCGCTTTGCAGATGACGAGCCAAAACTCTCGGCTAGGTTTTGTTGCATCAGCAGCCGGACGGTGGGGGATCTGAACGCGATGCCGGGGGCTTCCTTGTTGCACTTGAAAGGCGATCACTCGTTCCAAATCGTGGGCTAAAAGACTGGATGGAGTCACCCGAACGAAGTGGGGGATTTCTGGCGCGGCGACGGGTTCAGCGGTCTTTTGGGTCTCGTCGGCACGGGCAAATGACGTAGCGATGAGCTGGCATAAAACGGCGAGAACGATCCCCTGATGTTTGGTTTTCATGAGCAATTTTCGTTTAAAAGGAGGTCTGATGAATTATGGAGTGCATGAAACTCCGTTTTGAGCGCGACAACAAAAAACGAAGCTTTAGCTGTGGTGGGTGGAATTGATCAGACGTTCCGTGAGAAGTTTCGAGGTGGAAGGAGATCATTGTCACAGATTGCCTCTAGTTTACGATTTAAGAAGGCTCTTTGGGAGGAGATCTTGGCAGCAGAAGACTGAAGGTTGTGCCGACTCCTTTGGTGCTTCGCAGGGTCAGCTGGCCTCCCATCAGCTCAGCCAGTCGACGTGACAAGGCGAGGCCGAGTCCGGCTCCTCCATGCTCTCGGGTGAAAGACTCATCTTCTTGGGTGAACGCACTGAACAACTTTTTCAAGGCCTCCGCACTGATTCCGACTCCCGTGTCGATGACTTCAAAACAGTAGGGGAGGTCGGGGCGACCGGATCGTCGAGCTGACAGAGTGATGGTGCCTCGGTCTGTGAATTTGCAGGCATTCGATAATCCGTTGAGAAGAATTTGGCGCAGCCGAAGTCGATCTGTTCGGATTTCGATTTTGCCGAGTAAGTCATCGATCTCGAATTCGTTTCCGTTTGTTGATGCCAGGGCTCCAACCATTTGGGTAAGATCTTCCAGAAGAGGGGGGACGGGGATGCGCTCCCAATGAAACGCCATCCGATCGGCCTCAATCCGGGATAGGTCGAGAATATCACCGACGAGTTCGAGTAGATGTTCCGCCGCATCGTAAATGCGGGTGATGCTGCGATCAGCGAGTTTTGATCGATCAGATTGAGGAAGAGCATCCTGAAGGATTTCTGTGTTCCCCATGATAATATTCAAAGGGGTTCTCAGTTCATGAGACATGTTCGCCAGAAACGAACTTTTTGCCCGACTGGACTCTCGAGCTTCGGTTTCAGCCGCGACGCGCTCTTGAACCTGTAACTCCAGATCGGCGGTTCGTGCTTTCACTCGATCTTCTAGTTCTTCGAGAATATTTCGCAGCTCGCCTTCGGCATCTTTGCGCCCCGAGATATCAGCAAGTGCTACTAGTGATCCCAAGTGAATGCCGCTAGCATCGACCATCGGCTGGGCGCAGCCCTGACACCAAACGTCATGGCCGTTCCGATGTTTGAATCGGACGTCGAAAGTCTCTTCAATTCCTTCCCGACGTCGTTGGAGTCGAGCCTCGGTCGCTTGTTGCTCGTCGTCATCCATCAAGTCGAAGAGGTGGCGCCCAAGGATTTCGCTGACTTCATATCCCAAGAGATCAGCAAGCCGACCATTGACGAAAACCATCTGACCCTGCGGATCGTTGACCATGATTCCGTCGTTAACAGTCTCGACGATGATCTTGTGAAAATCGGGGCGTTCAGTGATCGCCGTGTAGACTTCAGCCAATGCGTCGGTAGTCATTAGCCGTGCGCTGTGGCTCTGGATTCGATCAATCAGCAACTCGGTTTCTTCGTCTTCGTGGGAGATCGTAACGTTGACCCAGCGGATTTGTTTGTCGATTGCCAGTCGAAGAGTCAGGGTCTGTGGACGGCCTCGAACGGCTTCTTCCAAGGCGGTCTCAAAGTGGGAGAAATCGTTCTGCTCAACAAACGATCGAACTGGGACTAAGGGCTCTAGAGTTGTGGTGCCCAGGAGTTCTTTGATCGCGCCTTTACTTTTCGTGACGACCCATTCGTTCTGCCGTTCGACAGACATCAAAATGATCGAGGCGGTCTGAAGGAGCTGTGATTTCATGAGCCACCCGTTTGTTGACTTTCGGCGCTTGCCTTGAGGGCGAAGGGAAGGCTACAAGCTCGGCAACCATCCGACAAGGCTCGGTTTTCTTACCCCCGAGAAGTGCCACCAAGCGGGTGCTTGTGAGCACCAGTAGCTAGTCCGGCTCTGAGTTGCCGTTGGGTGTCGCGACACCATACGGCTCCCAGAATGACGGGGGCACGACGGAGAGGAGTAGGTCGTGACTGGCGCGGCTGAGGTTTGGTGGTTGGTCAGCAAGCGGAGCGGGGTAGGGGTTGCCGAGTGGGTCGTTTCCCTCAAGAAGTCGTTTTGGCAAATCTTCCTGCGTGGAGCCATTTCCAGGCGTGAGAAAGTTGGCGAGTTGGTCGAAGGCAACCGGATTTCCTCGTGAGATCCCTCGGTCGAGAGCGGCTCGGTTGGCCGCTCGATGAATCATGGCGAGTTCTCGGCGTAGTTCGTGGGCGTCAGATCTGTGGCTGGCCCGCTGGTATCCTGGAACGGCAAGGATGCCCAGTAGCATGATGAGACCGGTGACTAGGACTGCATCGAACAAGGTGATCGCGCCGGCCCGAAATCTTGGTGGGAATGGGTGATTTTCGGGGTGTGTGGGGCGCGGATTCATCTGGGTAGCAGACGGTAACTTGCAAGAGCCTCGGAGCGGGTCAACAAGTTGGAGTCCGGCTACCCAGTAAATTGCCGCTGCGCCACTCTCATTGATCGTGTCCCAAGTCCTCGCCCAGCACCATATCCACGATCTTCACCCGGTGTTGATTCAGTTCACCGAGAAGATTGCTATTCGTTGGTATGGGCTCGCCTATATCGCCGGTTTCGTTCTCGGCTATCTCGTGCTGCGTTGGCTGGCGCGGCGTTTGCTGACCGAAGTGCCGGCTTCCAAGCTGAGTGATTTTATCACTTATGCGGCGATTTTTGGCATCTTGATTGGCGGTCGTTTGGGCTATCTGCTGTTTTATCGGATTGGGGATTTTATGGCCAATCCGCTGATTTTCTTCAGGATTATGGACGGGGGGATGTCCAGCCATGGTGGCATTTTAGGGATGGTGCTATTCACGGCGTGGTATGCTCGACGCCACAAATTGTCTTGGACTGGGATAGGCGACGATTTTGTGATTGGGGCTCCGATCGGGTTGTTTTGTGGACGCGTTGCCAATTACATCAACGGAGAACTCTATGGGCGGATCGCCCCTGATGTGAGCTGGGCGGTCAAGTTTCCAACGGAAGTCCACGACCCTCGTTTTGTTCCTGCTGATCCTACGTTGTACTCGTTTCCATACCGAGCCCTGCCTCATACGAGTCGCGAAAGCGTCGAACTTGCCAAGACCGATCCGGCGGTTGCGAATTTTCTGGAGCACGGGCTCAACCCGCGTCATCCATCCCAACTCTATGAGGCTTTTGCTGAGGGGTTACTTCTGTTTCTAATCCTGCTCGGGATTCGATTGCTGTTCCCGAGACTTCGCCATGGCATTTTGACGGGGACTTTTTTCATTCTCTACGCGGTTGGGAGAATTATCTGCGAGCGGTTTAGGGAACCTGATCACGGAATTGATGCGATTTTGGGAATGACCCGAGGTCAGTTTTACTCGACGTTCATGATCGTTGCTGGAATCGCCTTCATTGTTTGGGCATTGGTTCGAGGGAAGCCGGTGATTCGGTCAGAAAAACCGGAATTCAAGAAACCTGATAAACCCGATTCACCGGCAGAGTCGTAACTTATTTGGATTGGTCGCCGTCAACACGGCTCCGCCCCCACGCTACCAGTAGCCCAAAGCTTTCTGGTAAAAAAATATGGACTCCGCACGGCTAGCTTTCGGTTGGTGAACGCCGCTCGACGGGTATCTATTACAATCTGCCAATGCCAGAAGAACCCGATCTCTCTTCTACCCAGCCCGCGAAAAAGTGGGGCTGCCTCCGGAAGGTCTTTATTTTCCTTCTGATCGCGACTCCCATCTTTCTTCTCCTGCTGAACGGCCCGATCTTTCGTTTCGCCGCAAAGAAAGCCATCGCAACCTATGCTGAGAAACATGGCCTCAATCACGAAGCTACCATTGCCGGTTCACTCTGGTCTGGCCCCTCAATCACCGGTGTTTCGCTGACCCCAGAAGCCGAAGTCACTGGTGTTATCGGCAAGTTGACGGCGAACGAAGCCACGATCGACTACAGCATTCCGGCCCTCATCAGCGATGGCCCGTTTGCTATGCTGGAAAAGCTCGCGCTGAAACAGGTCTCCCTCGATCTTGTCCTCAACGAAAAAACAGAGAAACCCCCCAAAGATCCAAACAAGAAGTCCTTCGATTTCAGCACCCTTTGGCAACTTCTCGGGGCCGATTTCCAAATCGAAGACGTCAACGTCTCGATCACCAAAGGCGATAAGGTCACGCTCATCGAAGGCTTCACCCTTGTCCTCCCACCTGGCGGCTCTGGCAATATTTCTCTCGGAAAACTTGTCCTCTCGAATGGAAAAGGCTCCGAAGGCTTTACCGCCCCACTCACATCCACTGGCGATTCGCTGACGATTGGCGATGGCATCCAAGTAATTGATCTCGTGCGCATCCGTTCGCTCGTTCTCCAAAAAGAAATCACCCCGATCCTATCTGGCGAAATCGATCTTGCTGGAGGCAATCTCGCATTGGGTTACACCCGTACCCGCGAAATCTCCGCAAGGTTAGATTCGGGAGCCATCGACATCAGGAAACTGTTTCCAGAAGACCCAGCGGTCACTACCACGATTCGTGAACTTGAAGCCTCCTTTTTGGGCGACTTCAAAGACCCCAGCACTTGGCTCGCAGATCTCTCTGCTCGCACTTCCACCATCTCTGGCAAAGCCAATGCGGATTCTGTTGCCGTCACGGTTAAGACATCTCCAGAACACGACGCGGTTGCCAAAATCACCCTCATCCCACCAGGCGGAAATGGCGAGCTCACTATCGATGCCTCAGCCCGCCTCACTTCCGAAAAATTCGCCGACCTCCCCGTTTCGCTCAATTTCCAAGCAGACCTCCCTTCCCTCTCTGCAATTCTTCCTGTCCTCGAGAAGCCAGGAATCACCGGCGGCCTTACCGGCAGCGGCTCTCTCAGAACTTCCGGCGGTGCCACCCTCGTTGGCGGCGCGGGTTCGCTCAGCTCCACCGATCTCGTCGTAAAAGGTAACCCCACTGGTGAAACCACTCTAAATTACTCTGTTCCAGAAACATCGACCTTCGCAATCGATCTCGATTCGATCATCGACGACGCGAACTCCATCGCTGTTGATGCCAAATACAATCTTGCTGAGAAGCGCTATTTCGAAGCCACTGCCACCGCCGATTTGTTCGGCAGCGAGAAAATCAATGCTCTGGTTGGCAAGACTCTCGGTGGAAAAATCGACATCGACTGGTCTGGGTCTGGGAGCTTAGCTGAGCAACCTCACCACGCCGGAAAACTCGGTTTCACGGCCGAGAAATTCAGCCTCTCACCAGATGCCAAGCCGCTCAATATCGGAGTCAATGGAAGCTACACGCCCGAACTGATTTCCGCCGAAGAGGTCCGACTGACCTCTGGTGATCTCCGTGCCGCACTCTCTGGCAATTTCAGTCCGGCAGACTCTCTCATCTCCCTTTTCTCCCTCACTGTGAATGACGGCTCTTTGCGCCTTCTCGAGGGCTCCGGAAAAATTCCCTTCGATCACAAGACTGTGAAGTCTGTTGAGACCTTCTTCGCCCAGAAGGATGACCTTCGCTTGAGGATCGCCTCGAAGCGACTCTCACTTGCAACTCTCGGGGAGCTCGCAGGAGGACTCGAAATACCCGCTACTGGTACTCTCAAATTAGACATCGATCTCCAAGGCCCCCCCCACACTCTTAATGGCGGCGGCTCGCTCAATATCGCTGACTTAGTCGTTACAGCCGCAGCGGATAAAATCGCCCCCGCTCAGGTCTCGTCTGAATTCAGCTTCGTTCCGGGAAAGTTCTCTACCAGAATCACTGTCGCCCAGCCCGAAATTAAGACGCTGACCGCTATCGCCAGCATCCCTTTTCACCCGAATCTTTGGGCCGATGGCACCCGAAAAATTACTGACGAGCCGCTCAGTGCCTCAGTGAAACTCCCCAAGTGCGATATCGGGTTCATCGATGGCTATACCCCTGCCATTGAAAAATGTATCGGCTCTGTACTCGTTGATGCGACAGTTGGCGGAACTGTCATCAAGCCGACTTTCGATGGCGTCATCGATATCGTATTAGATCGCCTCGCCTTTTCCAACGCCGCCCTGCCGAACATCCGTGACACTCAGGTTAAAGTGCGCGGCACATCCGAAAAAATCACCATCGAACGCTTTTCTGCGCTCGTCGCAGGGGGCAAGTTCAACCTTGCGGGTGGAGCCGATCTCCCTGCTGGGAAACCTCCTGTCCTCAACCTCCGTCTTGTCGCCGATGAAGCCCTCATCACTCGCACCCACGACCTCAATGTTCGCACCGATGGCGATATCACTCTTACGGGCCCTTGGACATCCGCCCGGCTTGCAGGCACCATCGGCTTAGTAAACAGCCGATTCGTTAAAGACATCAAGTTTCTGCCGAATCACTTCAGTCTTACTGAAAAACGGTCGACTCTTCCTGGGGTCACCCGAAGCAAAAGACAGCGACCCGACCTCGATAGCTTAGGGATCAAAGCGGCTCCATTTAAGGACTGGGCAATGGACTTAAAGGTGGTTACCAAAGATCCCTTCCTCGTCCGCAGTAACCTAGCAAAGATCGATATCGTCTCCGATCTTCGCATCATCGGAACCGGAGCTAAGCCCATCGCTATCGGTAAGATTAATACGAAAACTGGCGTCCTCACTCTGCCATTTAGCCGAGTAACTCTCGATAACGCCGAAGTCATTTTTACGGAGAAAAGTGACTTCAATGCTAATCTCAACGTCGAAGCCGTCGCCGTTGTCAATGGCACGACCGTCAATGCCTACGTGTTCGGAAGAGTGCTCCAGCCTAAATTCACTCTCACCAGCGACCCGGCCCTCCCAGAAGAAGATATTATCACCCTGATCTCCACAGGCAGCACTCGCAGCCAACTCGCCTCGACCAGCGGGTCTGCTGCTGCCAGTAAAGCTGCCGTCCTCCTGTTCAAATCTCTGAGCGATTCAGACGCATCGGAGCCCAGCCGCCTAGACGAACTCCGCTCCCGAAGCACCTTCACCACCGGGACGAGCGACACCCGGACTGGTGAACATACAGCCACTGGTCAAATTCGATTGTGGGATCAGCTCTACGCCGAAGCCGGAGCAGACACAGCCAGCAACCTCCGCGGAATCCTCAAATATCTGTTCCGTTTCGAATGACCTCAAATCGCACATCCTGGAAAAACAAGCTCCGCCTTGTCCTACTAGTGGGCGTCTATGCGTTGGCGACACACGCTCATTCTGCCGGTGTCACTTTCCAAGGTCTGTCGAACACTTCGATTGACGATGCTCGCAGTTACATAAAAAACCAGATCGAGTACATCAAGGAGAACGGCGCGACCACCGCACGTGCAGACGATGCAGCGTTCTTTCTTCAGCGAGCACTTCATCATCGCGGCTTCGACAATGCCGCTGTTGATTGGAAAATCCAAGGTGAGTTCGTAATTCTCGCAGTGAACGAAGGCCGCCAAGAAAACTTAAAAACGGTAACTGCTACCGGCAACACTGCGCTCGACGATGATGGCATCCGTGAACTGGTAACTTCGCGCACTCGTGAACGGCTAAAGATCAAACGTGGCGAACCAGTTCCATTTGTTTCCGATGATATTCAGTTCGGTGTCCGAAGCATCGCCGATTTTTACCGCCTTCTCGGTTACAAGGATGCCTCTGCTACACTGGTCAATACCCCGCCGAAAGCTCCTGCGATCTCTGTTAAGATCGTCGAAGGCTCTCTTCACCAAGTTGGCGAAATCACGTTCCCTGATTCCCCTTCCCCGGAAGTGGGCGAGGCGATCGCGAAGATCCGTGAGAGTTATGTCGATAAACCGTATACCGAAGATACCACGGACATTTTAGCCGGCGAGCTCGAAGCGCTCGGCAGGGCGAATGGCTTTTACAATACCACCGCGACCGCAAAGACTATCGCATTCCGAGGCGAGGGCTCAGTCACTTTTGTCGATGTTTCCGCCACCGCCAACTTTGGTCAGCGCTACGTAGTGTCACGCATCGATGTACACGGGAATAGAAAGGTAGAAGACCGGTTCTTTCGACGGAAGCTCCTCGAATTCGATGGAAATCCGTATGATCCCGACGGCGTGAATCGGTTAACCAGAGACATTCTCCGTACTGGTGCGTTTAAAAAAGTAATCGCCACCCCCTTGCCCGAAGAAGACGGCACCATCGTTCTCGATGTAGAAGTCGAAGAGGCCAAGACGGTAAAATTTGGCCCCTACATCGGTTACGGCACCTACGAAGGTGGAATCATCGGTTTGACCTATCGCGACGTGAACCTGTTCAACCTCGTTCGCGGTTTGGGAATTGACGCCGAATTTTCCCAGCGCGGTCTCAGTGGCGATATCTTCTACAACGATAAATGGTTCTTGTGGAGTAATTGGGAGCTCACTCTTGGACTCTCTTCAGAAACTGAAGAAAACGAAGGCTACACCAAATTCGAAACCGGCTTCCGCGCTGAACTTCGCCGCACTTATATCGACCTGCACTCCGTCACTCTTTTTGCGAATACCGCGCTAACCGACATCACCGAATCCGAGATCGAAGACCAATTCCTCGGCTCTAAGCACTACATGACCACCGCCCTTGGTTTTCGCTACGATTATGGGCTCGATGCGACCGGGCTCTCTGATCACAATGGATTTGAGTTCGGTACTTCGGCATCCTTCGGCATCGCCGATCTCCCATTCTTTCGAACGAATGTTCGTGCCGCCTACCATTGGCCACTGACGGATCACTTCCTGTTTTCCCTCAGTGCCCGTAGTTCTGCTATCATTCCTCTCGGTAGCAATAATCTCCTTCCGATCGACGTCCGAGCGTTCAATGGTGGATCCAAGTCTGTCCGTAGCTTCCGCGAGCGTGATCTAGGCCCCCAAGACTTGAATGGGTTCCCGCTTGGTGGTGAGTTCTCTACCACGTTCAATGCCCAACTTGAGGTTCCTATTCCCAAAGCCCCAAAAGGTCTCAGAGGGGTCATCTTTTCAGACGTCGGAAACGTGCTCTTTCAAGCCGAAGACGCTGGCCTTACCAACCTAAATTACGCCGCTGGAGTAGGAATCCGTTACAATACCCCGATTGGGCCTCTTAGAATCGACTACGGTCATAACTTGAACCGTGGTGAAAATGAACCCTCTGGTTCCTTTCACGTCGGTTTCGGTTATTCCTTCTAACATTGTCGCCCTGTGACAGCCGACCGTATCTTTCCGCGAGTGAAGCGAGCCTGAAATTTCTGAATTAAAACCGGAATGAGGTTCAGTGGACTTATCGTTCGATTCAAGACAGACGGGTGCTGAAAAAGGCATTCCATATTGCCTTGAACCCTGCTAACGGCTAACCTCGCAGAGGCTGGCTGGAGTCGTGTCAGGCAAACAATCGAGAGTTAAAAAGTCAGACCCAGATGTCCCACCTAGCCTTATTAGCACCTACTACGCCGGACGCTGTTGCAGTGGGGTTCCCTTGGGTAGCCTCGGTGGTCGGGCTGATTGTAATTTTGCTTCTTCTTGTCGCTGCCGTCATCGGTTGGGTGGCAGTGGTAGCGAAGCGTCGTCAGCTTGTGCGCTGTCGGCGTCGTGATCGTCGGCTAGGTGAAGATCTGGAAAGGGCTGCTAGCCCACTCGTTCTGTTTCCTCACATGCGACGCTACGAGGGTTCGGTTTCGGGCGATCTCTATGAGCGGGCTTGCCAGAGCGCGGCTTACCATCTCCTTGGTTCGACTTCTCCCGATGCGAATTTCGTTCTTCGCCTTCAAGCTGCTGATCGAATGGCTCCTTCGCAGCTTCGGGGGGTCGGGACGACGGTCGATGCGGCAGTTCTCGAAGGCGCAGCGAAATTGAATTGTCGTCGGCTTGACCGGATCGGATTGATTGTTCGTTGCGCGCCGTTTGTCGGGCTACTCGGAACGGTGTGGACGTTAGTGGTTACAGTGGCGTCAGGCCGCGATGTCTCCAGTGTTTTGGCGATCGCGTTGCTGCCGTTGGCAGTCAGTTTATTGGTTTCAGTCCCGTTGCAGATTGCCCATGGAATTTTAAGCAGACGAGTTCGAGAAGTCATCGCCGCCTTGGCTGAACTCGGGGCTGAGTTATTGACGAGATTTGACCAAGTTTATGTCCAACACGGACGGCGATATGATTCTCTGCCTAGTATCAGTGCTCTCGCTCATGGAGGGACAGGTGGCAGGCGCGATGACTCAGAACAGCTCGATTCGCTGTTCCGACCCGTTGATCCAGCTGCCGAGCCCGAATTGCCTTTCGCCGATCTCCCGCCATCTGGGAACCCGCCGCCGATGATCCCAGCCGACGACGATGCGCTGAATACAGGGCCATCAGCGTTTTCCTCCGAGGTGAAGTTTGGTAGTGGTCAAGATGATCAGTCAGATGATGACACGGATCCTGATAGTTCCGAACTTCAAAACCCGATTCGAATCTGACGATGTCACGCCGTCTAGATCCTCATTCCTTTTCCAGAGAAACTGCCATGCCCAGTTCAGGGGCTGCCGAGCTGGGACTGTTGCTATTATCTCTAGGAGTGATTTTAGGCCTTCCTTGGTTGCTACATCTGCGCCCTGCTCAGACGAGTTCTGCGGCAGATCTTGAACTCGTTGACCCCCCAGCAGCGGAAGCCGAACTCCTGCCCGAGGCACTATCTGGTGAGCCCGTTCGGTCAGACGGCTCGTCTCCATCACCAAGTCCGCCTGACATAAATCCCGCCTCAGTGCCAGCGAACCCGACGGCTGGGACGGCTGCGAAAAAGGTTTCGCTGAAGTCGAATTCTCCTGAATTGTCGCCGCCGAAATCGGTCGAGCCGCCGATATTTGACGCTCCGGCTCTGTTTTCGCAGTTGCCTCCCGAGCTACCGGCTTCTTTGCAGACCTTGCCGCCAGCAGAGTCAGCTCCTTCAGAAGCCGGTGCTAGCGGTGTTGATCAAGTAGCTGCAGCATACGACGAGCGTGTTCGTGCGATTGTCTTAGCCAGTTGGCGGCGACCAGTGCCGGCGAAAAGTGGAGCCGAAATCCCTGATCTATCGACTCGAATTCGGGTCACGATTCGCCGAGATGGCCGGATTGATTCGTATCGAATTTTGACGCCTTCAGGTAATCTAGTGATGGACCGCACCGTTTTAGACACCGTTGGTGCGATCATGGAGTTTCCGCCTCTACCCGATTCGATTATTGGAGACTCTTATCACAGTGTGGTCACACTTCGACTAGCTGACAAAGCCCCGTAACTATGAATTTCCGCCTGATTGCGATTTGTAGCGTCATGACCATCTTCGGCGCTGTCTTGCCCGTTTGCGCTCAGCTCAAACCTAAGACGACATCCCAGGTCATTTCAGTGAGAGTGCGTGAGCTCAACGGTTCCTCGGGTGGGAGTGCAACAACGGTGATTCGGCAAGCGTTGGCTAATTCGCCTTATCTTCAGCTGCTGGGTCAAGACGACCCAGATCCGGCTTCGGGATACTTTTCAGTCATCGGCACCTCTTCCGGTGGAGCGATTTCTGGGGAGGTGATTGCGCCGGGGAAGACCACGCTTTTAAAGGACAGTTACGATAGCCCTGAGCTCATCGACAATGGCAATCAATTCGCTGATGATATCGTCGCAACGATCACCGGTCGGGCCGGGATTGCCACCTCGACGATTTGCTTCGTTTCTGACGTCTCAGGTATCGGCCAGCTCTATGTCTGCGGCTACGACGGTGGGAACGTTCGTCCAGTTACCAGTGGCGATTCGCCCGCACTGTCTCCTGCTCTGGCTCCGAGTGGTCTGGCGTTGGCCTACACTAGTTACCAGAAGGGTTACCCAGACATTTTTTACCTCAACCTCTTGTCGGGGAATCAGCACCAAGTTGCCGGGGCTCCAGGCACCTGTGGTGGCACCGCGGTTTCGCCGGACGGAACGAAAGTCGCCCTATCGATGAGCTTCACCGGAAACCCGGAGGTGTTTGTCGTCGATGTAGCCGGAGGGCAGCCTTCTCAGATTACTCGAACTCGGGGTATGGAATCATCGCCGTGCTGGTCACCAGATGGGAAATGGCTCGCCGTGGCCTATGACGAAGGTCGAGGCGCCAAACTGCGGATGCTCTCGATCGATGGCACGACGATCCGGGATCTGGACACAGGGGCTGCTTCAGCAACCGCGCCAGATTGGTCAGCAGACGGCGTGCGTATCGCTTTCACCATGCTCACGGGCGGCAAGACCGCGGTCGCGATTCATGACATCCAGTCCAGCAAAACGAAGGTCATCGCCGATGGTGATGCTCACTCTCCGGCTTGGGCTCCGAGCGGCGATCAGCTAGTATTTAGTCGTGGCACCAGTCTCTGTGTCTACCATTTCGCACTGGCTAAGGAGACTGTCATCGTCGATAATTTAGGTCAGATCTCCGAACCGGATTGGAGTCGCTGATCAACTTTGTCGCCTCAAACACCCACCACCTTGTCTTCGATTTCTTTCCTTCGCTCAGCCATTCTGGTGGTTGCTCTCTCAGCGTTCAGTCTGAGTTCGTGTGAGCACGCTAAGCGCAGTGAAGTCGGCTCGTCAGCCGAGGGCGAGGGCGAGGGCGAGGGCCAAGGAGAAGAGGAAGCGCCGATCGATAGCGTTCCAGTTTTCAAGCCGTCGCAATCAGCGACCGGGCAGTTCTTGGAAGTCCCAATGCCGTTGCCGCCCCGACCGGCACTTGAGGTGGTCGAGCGCGGCCGAATTGCGATCGACACCGCGAGGAATGAGTCCTTGGTTTTTGTTCCCGGATCGGTCGTGGTCAGTGCTGACGAACTTGAGAAAACCAAGCCGATTATTGTCGATCTCAATGATCAACCTGCAGCGAGTTTAGTCATTGTCGGTTTCGCGAGTTGTCCGGGTAGCCCTGAGCACGCGAGGGTTCTCGGAGAGCAGCGGGCGCTCGTTGTTCGTGAAGCATTGATCGCTTCAGGAATCCATCCTGCACGGTTGCATACCTTGGGGGCTGGTGCTGATATTGTACCCGTCGCCGGAGGGCGCGATCAGGTTCGGTTTTCTCTACTTCCGTAGGGGTTTGTTCTGGCAGAAGTGACCGGACGGTTGTTTATTTTTCTCCAACTGCATTAAGCCTATGAATCTTGCAGCACTGCTCACCGAGGCACATGTTGTCACCGAAATTTCGGCGACTAACCATTTCGGGGCTATTGAAGAACTGGTTGTTCATTTGGATGAGCGAGGTCTTCTGCAGAGAATTTCTCGGGAAACGGTTACTTCGGCGCTTCGAGAGAGAGAAGACAAAGTGAGCACGGGGATCGGGTTCGGTGTTGCGATTCCACACGCATTTGTCCCTGAACTCGATGAAGTCATTGTGGTTTTTGGTCGCTCTACTGAAGGTGTGGATTTTGACTCGATCGATAATGTCCCTGTGAAGTTGATCGTCTTATTCATCGTTCCTGAAGACCAGTATCATGCCCATCTGGAGACCTTGGCTGCGATCGCCAAGATGCTGAATGACGGCGAGACTCGGGCCAGTCTTCTGGACGCTCCCGATGAAGCCGCCATCCTTTCGGTTCTCGGTGAGAGGTTTAGCGGCTAATTTCTGTCGCTAGCTCGTCAGCGTTTAGACTAGGCGTCCCTGAACTGCCGAATGAACAAGAAGGCGACCGGGAAAATTCCGATCACCATTCGACCGAAGGAAGAGAAGCCGTCGGCGAATGGGATCTCCCAAAGGAACTGGTTGAGAGCAATTCCGAGGAGTAGGGCACAGCCAACGCAAAAAATTCCGAGCGGGGCGATCGTGGATCGACCGACGCCGCGGGCCTGGCTGAGCAGGGAGAAGTAGCGATAGGAAATGTAAGCGAGCACAAACAGCGAGCCGATAGAATAGTCTTTGGCCAGAGCAGGAATCGCGGCGAATGCATCGTAGAGACCGTGAGCAATGACCGCAGCTAAAAGATCTGTCAGCGCGTTCTCCCACTGCCGACGCCAATCCTTAATCGCCGCCCAGACCGCGTGCCCAACGATGCCCGTCAGTGCTAAGTGAACGAAATTCGCAGTCAAAAAGCGGCCCCAGCTATTGTTGGCAGTCTCCCGAACAAAATAGCCGACGTTTTCTTCCAAGGCGAAGCCAAGTCCGACACAGGATGCTGCGAGGAGCGCATCCAGTTGAGTGCCACGGCGGATTAACCAAGGGAGCAGCGGCAAAAACAGAAGTAGCTTGGCCAACTCTTCTCGCAGCCCGACTCCGGCGATCCAGAAGATGAGATCGCGACCGAGTTGGCCGGTTTCTTTGAACCCGTGCATGTGCTCATGAACCAGAACTCCGTAGAGCGCGACGATCGTGCTGAGGGCTCCAAGCACCACGGCGACAACCATCAGCGGCCAGTGTTTCCAACCCCGACCTGTTTGGAGGATGATACAGAACCAGATACCGCATGCGATTGTGCTAAGAACCAGCATGACGGGATTAAGAGCCTGCCACTGCTGGCGAAGTGAATGCACGAACAACGGGCCGTAGGCATGGCTGTCGACTGCCAACCGAGTCATTTCAATTGGCTCGAGTTGGGTCTCGGTGCGCGGATCATTGAGGATCGAACGCAGAGTAGATCGGTCTTTCGCATGCCGAGCGAATGCGATCATTCGGCGGGTGAGCGAAACGCTGTCGGGACACCGATCGCGGCCTTCTTCGAGTAGTCGAATGGCGCGTTTTTCCTCGTTCAACATCCGCAACACTTCTGCGGAGCAGATATGAGCACGAGCGCGGGCGGATTCGGAAGCGCTATCAGTTTGGCAGGTGGTGTCGAGATCTTGCCAAGCTTGGTTGGCTGCAAGTCCCGAAGCATCGGGAGGCAGGGTTGCGCAGAGGTCGATGAAGTGTCTCAAAACGACCCGCTCAGGCTCTGAAACATCAATGTTTTGGATCAGGTTGAAGGTGGTCTCTTGGACGCCGATGGCATCTGGACTAACTCGTTCATTCGGCGATAACCCAGCCAAAGCATGGCCACTCTGCTCGACCATTTCGATCTGGCCTTTTGCCTCAAACAGTGACTTCAGATCGAGAAAACCCGAACCCATTATGTTCTCCATCGATTTCTGATCGCCACGAACTCGGTCAATGACGAGCGCCGCTCCTATTGAGATCAGAGCAATAACAACCGCAGTCCGAATCAGAACGGATCGGTTTCGGGAAAGTTCATACAGAGCTGTGCGTGATGGGAAGAAAGCCATGGGAGAGAAACGCGGCATGGTAAAGCCGGTAGGGTCGATCGCCAACCGAAACAGGGATGAACACCGACGTCGCATTGACACCCCCATGAAGCCGGTGCGATGAGTGAGTATGATCGCTGTTCTCTCTCCCGCAAAGACTCTCGACGAGTCCCCGACCTGTCAGAATTTGCCGCACACCAAGCCTGAGTTTCTCAAGGATTCTTCCGAATTGATCGACGGACTTTCAGGCATGACTCCGCAGGCGGTCGGAGACCTGATGTCGATCAGCGAAAAGCTGTCGAACCTGAATCACGAGCGCTATCAGAGCTGGAGCCAGCCGTTCACCACCGACAACGCCAAGCACGCATTGCAGGCATTCAAAGGTGATGTCTACACCGGATTCGAACTCGATCAGTGGACGAATAAGGACTACGACTATGCGCAGAAATCGATTCGCATCCTGTCCGGTCTCTACGGCCTGCTTCGCCCGCTCGATCTGATGCAGCCCTATCGATTGGAGATGGGTACGAAGTTGGCGAATGATCGCGGTGCCGACCTTTACGCGTTCTGGGGGCAGAAGCTGACAGACGCACTCAACGACGCTCTGTCCGAGCACCGTGGGAAATCGAAGGCACTGATTAACTTGGCTTCAGTCGAGTACTTCAAGTCGGTCTCGCCTGGTGCCATCGATGCGCCTGTGGTCAGTCCGGTCTTTAAGGACGAGAAGAATGGCAAATTTAAGATCGTCAGCTTCTACGCCAAAAAAGCCCGCGGGATGATGGCCGACTATATTGTGCGTCACCGGATCAAAGACCCCGCAGACCTTCAGGGTTTCAACACGGTCGGTTATCGTTTCGATGCCGAATCATCGACCGAATCCGAGCCGGTGTTCCTTCGCGACGAAGAAGTTGCGAAAGCCGCTCGGGCCAGCGCCGCATAGGGAAGCTCTAAGCTTACAAAGCGTCGGCGCAGCGACCGCACAGTTCTTCGTGCTTTTCGCCGACGTCAGCAGGCTGACGCCAACAGCGTGGGCACTTGGAGTGGTCGGTTTTGGACACTGTCGCGGTAGTTTCAGAAGCGCCGGGCTCGATCGTCAGATCACTGAGGATGAGGAATTCACACAGGGCTTCGCTGTCGTCGAGTAGAGCCTGAGGTAGGTCGCCATCCTTCAGCGCGAGCGTCACGGCGGCTTCGTTGTTACTGCCGATCAGATCTTCTTTGCGGGCTGTTTCGATCTGTTGCTGGATGATCCCACGAACCCGAAGCACCGCATCGATCGACTCGGTCGCGTCCTTGCCAGCGAACTCCGGATTCGGAGTCGGGAAGTCTTCCAAGTGGATGCTCGTCTTGTGCCCAGCATGCTCCCAAGCTTCGTCGGCGGTGTAGCTGACGATCGGCGCGAGCAATTTGCACAAGGCGTCGAGCACCTGATGCATCGCGGTCTGAGTGGCACGGCGACGCTGGCTGGTGTCGGCGTCGCAATACATCCGGTCTTTCGTGATGTCGATGTAGAGCGAACTCAGATCGTTGGTCAGGAACTGGTTGATTGCGGCGAAGACTTTTCGGAACTCGTAGTTCTCGTAGGCTGTCAGACACTCGGTGATGAGAGCGTTCAGACGCTCGAGGATCCAGCGGTCGACCAAGGTCAATTCGTCCGTGGAAACGGCGTCTTTGTCAGCATCGAACCCGTTGAGGTTACCGAGCAAGATTCGGAGCGTGTTACGGATCCGGCGGTAGTTATCGGTGGTGCCTTTCTTGAACAGTTCGTCGGAAAACGGGACTTCGGTTTCGTAGTCGACCGAGGCCGCCCATAGGCGAACCAAGTCGGCACCGTAGGCATCGTAAAACGCCTTGGCGGTCATCGGCTTCTCTTTCTTGCCACCTTTGCCCTGATCGGACTTGGAGACCTTCTTGCCATTGTGGGTGACGAAACCATGAGTGATCACCGTCTTGTACGGAGCTGCGTTTCGGACAGCCGTGCTGATCATCAGGGAACTCTGGAACCAACCCCGGTGTTGGTCTGTGGCTTCGAGATAAACATCGGCTGGGGCGTGGAGTTCCGGGTGGGCATCCATCACGGCGACATGGGAGCAACCGGAGTCGATCCAGACATCGAGTGTGTCGCGACTACGAGTCGTTCCTTCGGGCAAGCCGAGGCGTTGACACCAAGCGGCGTCGTCTTCGGAATACCACAGATTGGTTCCGTGTTCGGCGACGATGTCGGCGACCTTGCGGGTGAGTTCGGCATCGAGCACGACCTCGCCTTCCGGGTTAAAGAACACGGGTAGGGGAACACCCCAGGTGCGCTGCCGCGAGATGCACCAATCCGGCCGAGATTCGACCGTGCCGCGGATTCTGGCGTGACCCCATTTAGGTAGCCAGGTCGTCTTGTCGATCTCCTCCAGCGCGGTTTCGCGGATGGCGTCGATCTTGATAAAGAACTGTTCGACCGAGCGGAAGATGATCGGAGTTTTCGAGCGCCAGCAGTGTGGATACTCGTGCTTGTGGGCTTCGTTGCCGAGCAGCGTGCCATCAGATTCGAGCATTTCGATGATCGCGGCGTTGCCCTTAAACACATGGATGCCAACCAAATCAGGCAAGCCACATTCGTCGGTAAATAGGCCGCCGTCATCGACTGGCGAGATCAGTTCGAGCCCGTTTTGCATGCCAGCGACATAGTCATCCTGACCGTGGCCCGGAGCGATGTGGACGGCGCCGGTTCCGGTTTCGGCCGTGACGAACAGGGCGTTGATGACCTTCGATTGGCGATCAAGAAACGGGTGTTTGGCTTCAGCACCTTCGAAGTCGGAGCCCTTGCGGGACTCCTTGGCAGCCGAGGCGTCCAAGACGAATCCGGTGGCATTGGCAAAGCTATCCAGCAAATCCTCGGCGATCACCAAGCGTTCGCTGCGGCCGTCTTCGTGGGAGAACGTGCCGATGGTGTAGTTGAACGCCGGGTGCATGGCGATTCCGGTATTTGCGGGCAGCGTCCAAGGCGTCGTCGTCCAGATCACTAGGCTCGCATCGCCAGCCAAGTCGCCGCTCGAAAGCGCAAACTTTACGAATACGGCAGGCGAAGTCTTCTCTTTATATTCGACCTCGGCTTCGGCGAGAGCGGTCTGTGCGCCGTAGCTCCACAGGACGGGCTTCTTGCTCTGATAGACCAGATCCTTGTCGATGAAGGTTGCGAAGCAGCGAAGGATATCGGCTTCGTATCCGGGATCGAGAGTTAGGTAGGGATTGTCCCAATCGCCGAGCACGCCTAGTCGGCGGAAAGAACCGCGCTGAATGTCGATGAACTCGCGGGCAAATGCTTCTGAGCGCTCACGGATTTCGACCGGCGAAAGGTCTTTGGCTTCCTTGACGACTTTGAACTCGATCGGCAGTCCGTGGCAGTCCCAGCCCGGGATGTACGGAGCGCGAAATCCGGCCATCGTCTTCGACTTGATGATCAGATCTTTGAGCAGCTTGTTGAGAGCGGTGCCCATGTGTACGTCGCCGTTTGCGAACGGAGGCCCGTCGTGGAGAATGAACACAGGCGCGTCTTTGCGTCGCTCCTGAATCTGCTCGTAGAGGCCGTCAGAGTTCCAGCGTTCGAGCCGTTTGGGCTCGTTCTCAGTCAAGCTCCCCCGCATCGGGAAATCAGTCTGCGGCAGGTTGACGGTGTCCTTGTATTTGTTGGCCTGGGCCATGGTCTTTAGATAAAAGCTGCGCTCCCCAGTGATTGGGAGTGCGGATTGTAGCACCGTGACGGCACGGCGCAACGAGGTGGTGGCGGTTTGAGGTGTTCGTCAGAGCGAATGTTCATCCAAGGATTGGCATCCTTCGCTTCCTCATTTTGCCGGCTTTATCAGACCAAAAATTTTAAACCACCATGGCAGGCCATCTAAGACTAAGCTTCAACCAGCCGGTATTCTTTGTCGATGCGATTAATAGTGACGTACTGCTCGAGACTCAGCAGGTGTTTTCCACCGCAATTTTTCACAGGCATTCGATTGTTGCTTGTTCGTCTGAACAAAATTGCTACACTCCTCAGATGCGGAAGTTGAAGGTAGCTGGGCTCTTTGCTGGAATTGGAGGAGTGGAGTTAGGCCTCCACAGAAGTGGTCATCAAACCAAGTTGCTCTGTGAGTTTGATCCTGGGGCTGCGGCGGTATTAGCCGAGCATTTTCCTTCCACTGAATTGGTCGGGGATGTTCGGAATTTGGATTCAGTGCCTCTAGATATTGATTTACTAGCTGCTGGATTCCCTTGCCAAGATCTTTCGCAAGCTGGAAAAACGGAGGGAATTTCAGGCGACCGATCAGGTCTTGTTGGTGAAGTTTTTCGAATCCTCGATTCCGGCAATATCCCTTCTGTTCTTCTGGAAAACGTACCGTTTATGCTACAGCTCAACAAAGGAAATGCGATGCGCTTTATAGCTCATGAATTTGAAAAGCGGGGCTATCACTGGGCTTATCGCGTCGTGGACAGTAGATCGTTCGGACTACCTCAGAGGCGGCAGCGAGTTTTCTTTTTGGCCTCTAAAGAGCTACGCCCTGAGAAGCTGCTTTTCCAACAGGATGCGGGATCGGCAGAGCCCACCAATCATGAAGGCTATGCTTGTGGCTTTTACTGGACTGAGGGGCTTCGGGGGCTGGGGTGGGCAATCGACTCGGTGCCAACTATCAAAGGCGGATCAACGATCGGAATTGCCTCTCCTCCTGCGATATGGTTTCCCGATGGCCGAATTGAAAAACCGTCGATTGAGGATGTTGAACGGCTCCAAGGCTTCGAAGCTGGCTGGACTATTCCCGCACAGACAGTTGCCAAAGCTGGGCACCGATGGAAGTTAGTAGGAAATGCCGTTTCGGTGCCGACTGCTGAGTGGATTGGCAGAGCTCTTCTACAGAATCCCAAAGAGTTGGAGGGCCTGCCCCTTCCGTTCGATGAGTTTCGTTCTTGGCCTAAAGCTGCGTTTGGAAATGCTCATGACGGGAGGTTTGAGGTCGAAGTATCGGCCTTTCCTGTTCGGAGACCCCGCCCCACGTTGATAGACTTCCTCAAACATGAGACGACCCCGTTATCCCTTAAGGCCGTAAAAGGTTTTTTAAGCCGGTTGGGCAGAGGAAATTTACGATATCCCGACGAGTTCTTGAAGGCACTTCTTGCACACTCTAAACGGATGGAGGAAGCAGAGTCTCTTCAATTCGTTTGAGCTATGAAAACCTTCGGCCAAGAAATCTACACCAGAAGTATTTCCGCTCTCTGCAAGACTGATAAACACGGGAATAGTTGGCAGTATCATCCTCGCAGTGACGCTCACAGTAAGATCGCATGTTGGGCAATCGTTTTTGATGTATTGCTGAATTGCCCGCTTCTTAGAGATCACGCAAAACGAGATACAGTCGGATTTGGTATCAATCGGAAAATGCACGATTTTCGAATGAATCGGGACAAGGATTTAGATTTGGTCATCGCAGCCAATCCAAATTTTGTAGCAGCCAACGATCTCAAAGGTTTGGCAAGCTCAATTGGGGTAAGGCTAATACCTTCGGAAGAAAGCGAACTCGCAAGTCTGCCGGTATTTAAACTATCAGACGCAGGTAGTGTTCTTGTCGCGCTAGAGGCAAAGGCGTGTATGACAGAGCATTTGAAAGCGCGTCCTAGGCTTTATGACGAACTTTCCTCATCCTACCAAACCATTCATGGGGATACCGAAAGTGCGATTGCGGCAGGTTTCGTTACCATCAATGTCGCCGAATCATTTATAAGCCCTCTCAGAAATAACCCACCCCAAACGGCTACATTCGAAAAGACTATACATCGCCAGCCCGATGTTGCGAGAAAAGTACTGGACAAAGTAAGGGAGTTACCCCGTCGAGCAAAAGAGAAAGATCAGGGCTACGATGCTGTGGGAGTTACTCTGATTCGGTGTCTCAATGATGGTTCTGACATCGACTTAGCTGATGAGTTCAGCGATGGAACAAAGATTGATGCTATTCTCACTTATCGGTCGATGATTGATCGAATATCCTCTATCTACGCGACTCGTTTTTCACATATCTAAGGGCCGCCGATTGTCGCAACGAACGCCGAGGGCGCCAACAGATTGGGCTTTTCAATTTTCAATCCTTCGTCTGAATCAAATCGGAATCTCCTTGAAAAAGAGCGGTTAGAGGGAAAATTCCTCGGTCACCATTTGCCCCCAGATACGGCGACTGAGTTTAATAACACTACGATGGCACGCAGCAATCAGGGACGAATATTGGTCACCGGCGGAGCCGGCTTTATTGGCAGCTCACTTTGTTGGGCTCTGAATCTCCGAGGGCGCGAGGATATCGTCCTCGCTGACCATCTGGGGACGGATGAGAAGTGGCGCAATTTAGTGGGGCTTCGCTACCGAGATTACGTCGATGGTGACGACTTGTTGGATCGGCTTGATAAAGATCCGAATTACCTCGGTGATGTCAGACTTGTGCTTCATCTGGGTGCTTGTTCGGCGACGACGGAGAAAGATTCTGGCTACCTGATGCGGAACAATTTTGAGTACACCAAACGCTTGGCGCATTGGGCGGTAGAGCGGGGGACTCGGTTCGTGTATGCATCGTCGGCGGCTACCTACGGTGACGGTGCTGAGGGGATGAGTGATCTGGATCCAGATATTCACAAACTCCGACCGCTGAACATGTATGGCTACTCGAAGCAACTGTTCGACACTTATGCCAAGGCTAGCGGGCTAGCTTCGGAGGTCATCGGTCTGAAATATTTCAACGTCTATGGGCCCAATGAAGGGCACAAAGATGATATGCGTTCGGTTGTTTCGAAAGCATTCGAGCAGATCCGTGATAACGGGAAGGTTCAGTTGTTTAAAAGCTACCACCCAAATTATGGCGATGGCGAGCAGATGCGCGATTTCCTATACATTAAGGACGCCGTTGAAATGACCCTACACCTCGCGCTGCAACAAATTCCAGGTGGTCTCTACAACATCGGTTCTGGGCAGGCGAGTACGTGGAAACAGCTTGTGACCGCCATCTTTGAGTCGCTCGGGCTGACGCCAAACATCGAGTTTATCGAGATGCCTGATCAGTTGAAGGAGACCTACCAATACTTCACTCAGGCTGACATCACCCGTCTTCGACAGGTCGGCTATGATCGGGCCGTTAGTCCGCTACCCCATGCGGTTTACGACTATGTCGCGAACTATCTGGTCCCAGGATATCGTTTGGGTGATGCGCCGCTTCCACCACCGCAAGTCGTCGAGCAACAAACTGGTCGTCAGCACCGCGATCCAGACGAGCCGAAGCCTGAGCTTCCTAAGGCGGTCTTTTAGAAAGTAGGAAGGTCGATCTATGCCCCGAGGTTTCGAGATCCGTTGGCAGCAATTGCTGGAACGGCGTTTCGACGGCGACGACTTCGCCGATCTGCTACTCTCGATCTACCGTGTCTTGCCTCCGGGGACTCTGGCTGCGGAATTGGGGCGCACGATGGCTAATGAGCGGGTCGAGAAACGAGAACTCGCGATACCGCTCGACGACATCACGGAACTGCGCAAGACGACGCGGATTGATGGAATCATGCCGTTCGTGGTTCCCAGTGTGAACGACCTCAACCATCTGGCGGGCAGTCTTCTCGATCAGGCCGAAGTGCTGGGGCTAGATGTCCCGAGCCGCTCCCAATGGCAGCCGCTACGCGACGAAATCGGCTTGTGCTATCTAGCGCTGTTTCACCGTCGAAAATTGCGAATCGAAGCACGTTTCGAACTCGATCTCCAAGTCGAATGCCCGTATTCCGGCAGCGCTCCGAGGAAGAAAGAAATGCTGCTCATGGGACATCTTCCATTGGGCGGACGGATGGTTGTGTTCTCAACTCCGCTCAAGGCCGAACATTGGGCTGAGTCGATTCATTCGTCATCGATTGAGCATATCAAAAAACTGGCAGCTCAACGGAACTCGGACGGTGAACTGCGATTGGTCGAAGCGGAAAGCTATCGTCCGGATGCGGATGAGTCTTCCTGAGGCGGGAATCAGTCGCGGATTGTTGTGGAATCTGTCGCGGCGCTCGCCAGAGTGCTGGTTCGCTACTTAGCGCACGATTCTCATGGCCGGATTCTTTAAGAAACTCACCAATGTCTTCACCCGCAGCGCGGACATCGATTGGGATGAACTCGAGGAGAACCTCATCGCAGGTGATTTGGGGGTTCCCATGACCATGCAAATCGTTGATAAACTCCGCGATAAGGGCCGGAAAATTTCGGCGGATGATGTGATTGAAGTTTGCCGCGAAGAAATCACCGCGCTGCTTCCTCCGGAAAACCCGCCCCTCCAACCGATTCCGGGTAAGCCAATGGTCATCCTCGTCGTCGGTGTCAACGGAACCGGCAAGACGACCTCCAGTGCCAAACTAGCCCTCCACCTGAAGAACCAAGGCCACAGTGTGATGCTCTGTGCAGCCGACACCTTCCGCGCGGCCGCGATCGAACAACTGGAGCGTTGGGCTGAGCGATTGAAGGTTCCGATCGTGACGTCGCAGTACAAAGCTGACCCGTCATCGGTGTGTTTCGATGCCTACCAGAAGGCGGCTTCTGGCGGCATCGAGTTTCTGATTTGTGACACCGCAGGTCGACTTCACAACAAGCACAACTTGATGGAAGAGTTGAAGAAAATCCGCCGGACGTTGGGCAAACTCGATCCTGATTCTCCTCACGAAAGGCTGCTCGTCGTCGACGCGACGACTGGATCCAACGCGACCCAACAGGCCAAGGACTTCCACGCCGCTGCCGACCTCACTGGAGTCATCGTCACCAAGCTCGACGGTTCAGGCAAAGGCGGAGTCATCGTGCCGATCCAGAATGACGTCGGCATCCCGACCCGCTACATCGGAACCGGCGAAGAGCCACTGCGCTTTCAGCGCTTCGATGCCAAGGAATTCGTCGATACGATTTTGTAAGGGGCGTTTCGACTTGTCGGGCAGGCTTAGCCAAGTTCCGGCGCGTTCGATTCCAGTCTATTGCGAAACTCTTCTTTGCCATTCCGTTGGTCAAATAGATCGCCAAGGCGTCCGGCCTCGGCGCGAAGCCAATCGGCTACTGCTGCCGACTCAAAAAGCCTTTCATCGATCGGTTCAACATCGAAATCTTTGACCGGGCGACTCAGACACAATTTAGGATTGTGTTCAGCGTATCTCTCAATGAACCGAAGTGAGGCGCGAAAGAACCGAAAGGCCGAGTAACTGCTCATGGTATCGCAAGCCCACGGTAAATGGCTTTCGAAAACGCGAAAGGCACGGTCATCATTTCGGGCCTGATCGAGATAGGTGAGATGATAAAGAGGCCGAAGCGAATACCCACGCTCGCGAAATCTTTTGGATGCATCTTCCCAGAGTCCAACAATCCGATCGAGTGGAACCGTGGGAACTTGGCCCGCTTCGAGCACTATCCATTTGTACTCCCAGAGGATGGATTCGATGTCGAATACTTCGGGCTGATTGTCACAGCGAGCCAAGCACCACGCGAAGGCAGGAAATGCTTTCTCAACCTCGCCATCGAAGCACGCTGCGGTCATCAGTTTCCTTCCGAGCGTAGAACTGCTCCCACTCATCACCTTCGAGGTCAGTAAGGCGGACTAACTCTTCGGCAAGTGCAGTCTATACCTTTCCATCACTGTGTTGCTCTAACTGGTCTTGGTTCTCTTCAATGTCGCCCATTTTCCTTCTGAGAGTTTCAGGCCCCAAGAAATTACCGAACCAATGCCTGAGTTTAGCATTCTCATTTCCGTTCGATTCAGGGGCTGCCCAGCCAGCAATAGAGCCTGAATGTAAAGAAGACGAACACATTGTTCCAGAACCTCATCGCCAGTAACACCAACCAATGTCTCAATTTGGGAATGGCGGATTCAAACAGCTAAGGAATAAGAAGACGGAGGCGGCTAAATCCCTGAGCATTGTGATGAACAAAACCAACAATGCAAAAGAAGTATCGCCGCCTCCGCCGTGAAGATCGTGACGTGATCAAGAGGATGAATCAAGTAGGAGAGAGCCAAGTAGAGATAGCCTCAACGATAGGATTTTCCCAATCGACAGTAAGCAAGGAACTCTCGCGTAATCGTGGAGAGAGGGGCTACAGGCCTCGTCAAGCACAGGAAAAGGCGGATACAAGGAAGTCGAGCAAGAAGCCGAGGAGCAGCGTTTTGAAAGGTTGGCTGGCCGAGGAGGTCGAGAGCAGGCTCGGAGAGAAGCATAGCCCCGAGCAGATCGCAGGGCGGCTAAGTGTCGAGGGTCTCGGAGATGTAAGCCATGAGACGATTTACAGGTATGTGAGGGAGGACAAGAAGGCGGGGGGAGGTCTTTACCGGAACCTACGGATCAACGGAAAGAGGCGCTACCGGCGTAGGGCGAAGGCACAGAGGCACAAGATACCAGGACGGGTGGGTATCGAAGATCGCCCCGCCTCGGTTGAGAACCTTACAAGGTATGGGGACTGGGAGGTGGACCTCATTGAGGGGAGCAAGGGGAGCGGGTTCGTGCTCAGTTTGTATGAGAGGAAGACGATGACGACAAAGCTTTGGAAGCTTGGGACAAAGGGAGCTGAGGAGACAGCCGCCGGGATCATTGGGGCCCTTGCCGGGGTGAGGGCTAGGACGCTGACCTACGACAACGGAGCGGAGTTTAGCAGGCATCAGGAGGTATCGGAGGCGCTTGGTGCGAAGGGCTACTTTTGCCATCCCTACAGCTCTTGGGAGAAGGGAGGAGTGGAGAACCTCAACGGTCTGGTGCGCCAGTATCTACCGAAGGGGAGTAGCTTCGCCGATCTTACGCAGGAGCGGCTAACAGAGATAGAGCAGGAGCTGAATAAACGCCCGCGTAAGAGTATGAATTTTACCGCCCCAATTGAACACAAACACAAACTCACAGCTTAGGGAAAGCTATTCCTTAGCAGTTTGAATTTGCATCTCCCCCTTTTCGAAATTTTCGTCCCTTTCGTGGTCAATCTCCGCCGCCCATCGGTTCCGCGCAATTTCATGGCTTCTGCCGACGACCTTTCTTTGGGCTTTGGGCTCGGGCATGAAACGCCAAGAATTGGTGATTCCCATCACCGTCCTCCAGACCGTTGATACTGTCACGTCATCCGTGAGGCAAAAGTTTTCAGATCCTTATCGGATATCGCGTCCGCATCAACCAAACGATAATGCTTTTCCTGAACCCGGACGATCTGATCGCCTTCAAAGCCAAGTTCAAAAAGCGCCACGGTATCCTCTGTCAAGAACTGGGCAGATACTGCCCGACAGATCAGAGATGGAAATTTTTCTTCGCAACAAGCAATGTCTTGCTTGCTCTGAACGACGGAGATTTGATCGGCACCTCCTTTTGCTTGGACGGGAATAACGAACTGCCTCCCGTGAGAGTCCACTGCTGTATAGATTTCGTCGATCTCGATCTGTCCGACGCCCTTTACCGTTGTTCGCAAATGATTCTGTAAAGAATAGGCAACGACACCGAAGAACAAATCGATAAGCCGGTTGTAACGGACCAAGGCCAACAAAGCCTGTTCGTCTGAGAGTGAATGTTTAGCAACGATCTCCGGTGTAGAATCGGGGATCTTGATCAAAGGTAAATCGGCGGTTGGAACGATCCTATTGATCGATACGAGCTTAAATCGATAGATCGCCCGACCTGCGCCCTCAATTATCCATTCTTTACCCTTCGGCTGGGTCTTGAGAACACGCTCAGGCAGGGGAATACGATAACGGACAGCATATATCACGTCTCCGAGATTCTTGGGGAGGTCGATATCAAGTTTCGCAGCTGCCGTCGCGAGTTCTGTCCTATCGAAGATGATTTCGGAAGTGCCCTTTTTGTAGGATGTGAAGAAGATCTCCTGCAAAAGGATTTGGTATCGATTCTGATTGGCCATCGATCTATACGATAGAACTAGATAGGGTTCGTTCGATCTCTTCCTGAGTTCGCTTCTTCGCTCCGCTCTTTCGGTCTCTTCCCCCAATCGGCGCTTCGATACCCCAGTATCTGGACGCTCCTCCCATATCTTTGTAAAGAAGATCGGTGTCTCCGAGTTCGATTTTTTTCCGAGGAGAACGAACGGCGCGGCCCATGGCAGCCACGACTGTGCTTGCCACATGACGGGCCAGAGGAGGAGGGACAGCGTTGCCTATCTGACGGGCACCATGCCATTTGGTGTGATTGAACCGAAACCAATCTGGAAAGCCATGTAACCTGGCCATTTCCCGAACCGTGATACATCGGGGGTAATTGTAGTGAATTGGTCTGGGACTGGTGAATGCGCCGCGGGCGGAGTCACTGCCAGCTCGTAAGGTATTTGACACCCCATCGGCTGGTAGCTTAAAAAAGCGAGAGATGGGTTCGGTGTCACCTTGCGCGGTGCTCGCAAAACGCCTTGCCGAGATCGCGCTATGTTTCGTACGGGCACTTGATGTTAGGACATCTTCTTGCCAAATCCTTTGGTAGCCAAGATGCCAGGAATTCCTGGTTAAACAGCGCATCTCCATTGCGTATCCCGCTTGCGGGGCAGGGGGGGATATCTGCGTGCAGTCAGCTCCCAAGAGGACAGGAAAGTCGTCTGCATTCGGTAGATCCGACAGGGCATCAGTCACGCTTGGACCGATGGGGAGAAACCCTAGATCGTCCGAATGTTTCATTCGAGGCGAGAGATGAGTTGCTTCGGGATAGTCGGGCGGTTGCAGACCATTTTTTGCGCCCAGAAGGAACAGCCTTTCACGGCTTTGGGGAACGCCAAAGCTGTCGGCGTTCAGCACTCGCCACGGAAGTCTAACCGAATAACTACTATTCCGAAACTCTTCGACGAGTTCTTCTAGAAACTTCTTGTGCTGCCCAACGGTAAGCCCCTTGACGTTCTCAAACACAAAGTAGTCGGCATCTAGATCTACGACGATCCTTAGAAAGTCGCGTACCAAGCTATTTCGAGGATCATCAATCGCTCTTTGCCCGATAAGTGAAAATCCTTGGCAAGGAGCGCCACCGAAAACCAAATCGATTTTGCGATCACCAACAGTAGGCAGAGCCCTGATGTCACTAGCGGAAACGTCCGAGACTGAACGGGGAAGTACAGAACCTTGCGGAAAATTGAAGTGGTGGGCACAGGCATGAACAGGATCATACTCGACCGCGCCAACTACATCGAAGCCAGCTTGTTCGAAACCGAGACTCATTCCGCCCACGCCAGCGAAGAGATCGATGGCCACTGGTCGCGATGTGTTCATGTGAGCATTTTTCCCATATCTCCGTAGTCTTGGCAAGATCGAAGATGGTTCCTTTGGGAATCGAGCAAGCCCAAGAACCATCGCCCTTTGATTGCCTATGTCCAGCACCCATCAGTTCCGCGTCTTCTGCGGTCAAAAAAAAGCCCCGCCGCACCGGGCCTCTTCCAAGGGCGCCCAGCACGACGGGGGAGTCGGGGAGAGTGTTGTCTAACGAACTGGGCGGTCTACTCGGCGGCGACTTTGGCGCGGAGTTGCTCGGTCCAGATGTGGTTGACGATGAGGTGGGCATCTTCGACCGGGCCGTATTCGTCGGACTCGACGTGGATGGCGACGTCGGAAAGTTCTTTCATCTTGCCACCGGTGAATCCGAGAAGACCGATGGTCTTGGCTCCGACTTCTCTGGCGTAGGCGAAGGCGTTGACCACGTTGGGCGAGTTGCCGGAAGCGGAGATACCGACGAGTACGTCGTCCTTGCGGATCAGGTTCTTCAGCTGCTCGACGAAGACGGCATCGTAACTGATGTCGTTCGCTAGGGCGGAGAAGTGGGCCATGTTGTCGTTGAGCGATTGGATACGCAGGCGGCGACGACCTTCGACACTGGCACCTTTGCCCATGTCGCAGGCCATGTGTGATGCAGTGGAAGCACTGCCACCGTTGCCGACGACGTAGACGTCGCGGTCCTTACAGTGAGCTTCGTAGATGAGGTCGAAGCCGGCTTCCACCACGTCGGCGGGCAGGGCTTGGAGGGAGGCGTGTAGGCCGTGAATGTAGTCGGTGTAGTAGCTCATGGCAGGAGACAATTGGGGTGAAAAAAGGTGTGTTGATTGGGGATCGATTGCATCAGTCGTCGATGTAGATGACACGAGTTCCCTGCATGTCGAAGCGGGGACGGAGAAGGCGCAGGCCGTCCATGGCAGCGATGACTTTCTTCTGCTTGTAGGGCGGGACGAAGAACAGGAAGAATCCGCCGCCGCCAGCACCGAGGAGTTTTCCTCCGGTAGCTCCGGCGTCCATGGCCTTCTGGTAGAGTTCGTCGATGTTGCCGGAACTGATTTTTGAGGCAAGGCCGCGCTTCAGTTCCCAGCCCTTGTGCATGACGGTTCCGATCGACTCGAGGTTGCCCTCCATGAGTTCGTCACGAAGCTCGTCGGCGAGGTCGCGCATCTTGCTCAGGTTGTTGAACTTCTCTTCGTCATCGGTGGTGTTCTTCTGCTGCTCTTCGAGAATGCCCGAAGCCGACCGCGTAATGCCGGTGTAGAACATGAGGAAGTGGTCCTCAAGGAAGTCGCGGCCGTCGCGGTCGATGATGATTGGATCGACGTGGACCGAGCCATCTTGGTTGAACTTGATGTAGTTGATTCCGCCCATGGCAGCACCGTACTGATCCTGCTTGCCGATCGGCTCACCGAGGCGATCGATTTCGATTTCGCAGGCGATTTCGGCGCAGCGCTCTTTCGAGATGTTCTTGCCCATGTAGGCGTGAACCGCCTTTGCCAATCCGACGGCGAAGGCGCTCGAGCTACCTAGGCCGGATCCCTTGGACGGGATGTCGGCGAAGGAGGTCAACTCGATCGGCTCGTTACATCCGCAGATGTCGAGGCACTCGCGGATCAGCGGGTGAGCGATGTCACAGACGTTCTCGACTTCCTCGGTCTTCGAATACTTCAAGACGATGCGGTCTTCGAAGAACCGGTGGATGGCGAGGTAGATGTAGAGGTCAACGGAGAAGCTGACCACGGCTCCGGCACGACGTTCGTAGAAGGCGGCGAGATCGGTGCCACCTCCGGCGAAGGAGATGCGAAGCGGCGTCTTGGTAATAATCATGCGGGACAGTGGAGCTAGGAAGCGGTCGGGGTTGCGACGTCTGCAGTCAGGTGGCGGGCCGCAGCGAGGGTGGTGGGAAAGCTCATGTCGGGTCCGATTTCTCCAGAGTCGTCGGTCTTCTCGACGAGAATGGTGCGGACTCCGGCGTTCTTCCCGGCTCGGACGTCTCGCCAGGTGTCGCCGATGAAGCAGGTCGATGCGAGATCGATGTCGTGCTGTTCGACGACCTGCATGATCATGCCGATGCCGGGCTTGCGGCAGTCGCTAGCACGGCGGTATTCGCTCAAGCCTTCGGCGTATTGGGTTTCGGGATGGAAGGGCGAAAAGTAGATGCCATCGACCTTGGCTCCGTCGGCGGCAAGATCAGTTTCCAGCTTAGCGTGGATTGCATCGAGCGTGGTAAAGTCATACAACCCGCGGGCAATGCCCGGCTGGTTGGTCAGGACGAAGACACGCATGCCGGCCTCATTGAATAGGCGGACGGCCTCGGCGGCTCCGGGAAGTAGGTGCAACTCGTTCGGCTGGGTGACGAAGCCCTTGTTCACCGACATGTCGTGGGTATTTAGGGTGCCGTCGCGGTCGATGAGAATGGTATCGATCGGCTTCGGGTTGGCGCGCGCCTCGGCGATACGTTCCTTTTGGGCGAGGTAGGTCTCGACCACGATCAAGCGATCGGGCGTGCCCATGTCCTTGCACCACTCTCCGTCGGGGAGAAAGTAGGTCTGAAGGTAGCTCCCGGCTTCGATGGCGCGGGGGAAGATGTCCTTGCAGAAGTCCGACTTTTCGTTCTCGCCGATGAACTCGAGGAGTCCTTTATTAAGGGCGTAGAGAGCAGCGTTGCCGATGTTTTTGTAGAGTCCGCCGGGATCGCGGGAAGCCGTTGAAAGGAGTGCGGTGACGCGACCTTCGTCATCGGCATCGACGAGATCGGAATCCCATGGATGGTCAGACTGGCGGACGAGAAGCGTAGCCATTGCCCCTGTCGATTCGTGATTGTCGGCCAGTGCGCGGCAATCGAGATCCAGAAAGACGTCGCCGTAGACGAGTAGAAAGTCTTCGTCGAGCTGATCAGCCAAGAGGTGCAAGCACCCGGATGTTCCGAGCGGAGTCTCCTCGATGATGGTCTCGATGGTGACACCTTCGATCGGGTTCTCCTTGTAGTGGTCGATGATCAAGTCGGCGCGGAATCCAGCAGCCAGCAGGAAGCGCTCGAATCCTTGGCCCGCGAGAAGCTTGATAGTACGGTCGAGCAAGGCCTCGTCTTGGATAGGAAGAAGAGGTTTGGGGAATTCCTTGGTTAGATCCCCGAGTCGGGTGCCTTTGCCCCCGCAGAGAATAACAGCCTGCTTAATCATATCGAAAAGTCGGTGGAAAGTTGTCGGGCTAGACGGCGACTACAGGAGCAGACTCCTCGTCGTGGGAGTGGCTGTTACCCTCTCCAGAACGCTCAGAGCGCTGGGCCTCAAGCATGGCGCGGATGGCGTCGATGCGTTGGCAGGCGAGAATGTCGAAGCTGAAGTCCTTCGACCGTTTCTTGCCATCACGGATGAGCTTGGTCCGCAATGCCTTGTCCTCGGCGAGGTCTCGCAGGCCCTTTGTGGTGGCCTTGGTGTCGTGGAAGTCGGTGATGACGGCGTGTTCGGCAGTAACTTCGTGCATGACCGGGATGTCGTTGACGATGCACGGTGTGCCGCAGGCCATCGACTCGAGCACACAACGACCGAAGGTCTCTTCGGCACTAGCGAGAGCGAAAACGTGGGCGTTGCGGTAAAGCGGAGCGATGATGTCGTCGGCAACCCAACCGAGAAACTTAACGTCATCTTCAAGGCCGTGCTCGGCGATGCGCGCCTTGGTCGACTCGAGGCCATCGCCCCAGCCACCACCGCCAACCATGACGAGGGGCATCTGTTTGCGGAGTTTTTTGGTCAAGCCTGCGTAGGCGTCGATCAGTAGTTCCGCCTGCTTATATGGATAGAAATTCGAGGTCCAAAGAAGGTATCCGGGATCAATGTCGCACTCCTCCTTCAAGCGAGCGACTTCCGCCTTGGTGATCTTGGCGTGGAAGTCATCGTGGTCCATGCCCTCGTAGCTCTGGATGATGCGGTCTTTGCAGCCTGGATTCACCGAAAGGATCTGCGAAATGGCGAACTCCGTATTGGTAATGATCAGCTCAGCGCGATCGAGACCAGACTCCGCACTGACCTTACGGTAGAGACGGCGAGCAAGGCCTACCTGGTTGTCGGTGTTTAGATGCTGGAGCGACAGCATGTGCATGGCCACCGGCAGAGTGCGGATCGTCGGAACGAAGCCTGTGGTTACGAGGCAATCGGCGCCGCGATTGGCGGCATCTCCAGCGACGCGGAAATGATCGGCAAAGATTCGGGCGACCGTCTTGTCGTTGGCCGGGAACTTGCGGACCAGTTCGACTCGGGCACCGGTGGCATTCCACTCTTGGGATTCGCCAAGATAAATGATCCACTCGACATCGTCGTAATGCGCGAGCGAGCGTTCGACAAAGGCATGATAGAGGCTAGTGAGGCCGGTTTTGCGCTCTGGGTTTTCACAGAGCATGGAGAGGGCTAATTTCATGGGCAGATTGGTTAACCAACGAGGGTAGTAAAGCAGGATTAAAGAAATTAGGCAACATAATTTCTAGAAATTACGACATTTTTTGGAAAATGAGACTTTCCCATCCAGCACCAGTATTGACAGACGGCATCGGGGTTTTAGACTAGAACCGGTGCTTCTCCCCGCCAGACATTGACTCATGAAAAAGACCTACACATTTCTCGCCGCCGGCCTCAGCCTGTTTTTCTCCCCTCTCGCTACTCAGGCGGTCGACTTTGAGCAGGACGTTCTCCCTGTCCTCGAAGAGCGTTGCATGAGTTGCCACCGCGCCGACTACATCGACGCACGCACCGAGCGCAAGAAGTCTGCGAAGAGCGGTTACCGCATGGACACCGCCGAACTCATCATGGGTGGTGGTGACGAGAACGATGCGAACATCGTTGTCGGCAAGCCAGACGAGAGTCCTGTTTACACCTACACGACCCTTCATGAAGATGACGATTGGGCCATGCCGACCAAGGGTGATCGCCTGACCGAAGAGCAAAAGGAGGCGCTCAAAGCATGGATCGCAGAAGGAGCGAAGCTGGGAGATTGGAAGGAAACCAAGTTCGACGCCGCTGGCGACAAGGTCGAGTAATCTGACCCTCCATTAGCTTTTGGGGCCTAGCCCCGCGCACAGGCAGAACCCGGCTTGCATTCTCCGGGTTCTGCCTGATTCTTTTCGTCCTCCAAACCAACGCTATTTTCCCGAGGTAACATCATGCTTGAACTCATCCGCCGGCAACAAAGCTGGCTCATGATCATCGTCGCCATCCTAGTCATCGTCGCCTTCGCTTGGTTGTATGACCCGAACCGCGGTGCCATTTCCAATCCGGACGTGGCCATGAGCCTGTTCGGTAGAGACTACCGCCATGGCGAAGTAAAAACGGTAGCCCGTGGCTACGAAGCCGCTCAGTTCCTCGGGCTCAACCAGATGATGGCAGTTCTCTCCCAAGCTGACCAGCGGTTTGCTCAGGCTGGCGACGGAGCTTCGAGTGACTTCGTTATCAATACCCTAGTTCTCCGCGAGAAAGCTCCTAAATATGGGATCAGCGTATCGAACGAGGAAATCAGCGAGAGGATCAAGACTCTGCCGATCTTGCAGAACAATGGCCAGTTCGATCCCGAGAGGTTTAAAGTTCTGACACCACTGCTCGAATCGCGTGGAATCGGCATGACCGAACTCTACGCCACCGTCGGTGACAGCATCCTCGTCGAGAAGTCTATGAGCCTCGTCGGCGCCGGCATCCGCCCTTCGAGCACCGAGGCCGCCAAGAATTACGAGCTTCTGTTCTCATCGATCGAAGGAACTGCCTTCAGCCTGAATCGCTCCGATTACAGCGAAGGCATCGAGGTCTCCGACGAAGAGATCGCCGCGTATTACGAGCTGAACAAAGGTGCGCTTCTCACCGAAGAAACGCGTCGCATCGACTACGTCTACTTCGCCGAGCCCGAGGCTCTCGACCAGTTACCGACCGAAGAGCGTCTGGAAAAGCTGAAGGAGTACAACCGCAAGGTTCAAGCCTACTCGACCGCAGTCGTTGCCCAGGATGCCGACTTTGATGCGATCACAAAGGAGATGGGCTACACCACGACCGCAAGCCCGTTGTTCAGCCGCATGAAGCCGATCGAAGCCTTCACTGGGCAGACCCAGTTGGTCAACGCCATCTTCGACCCACGTCGGAACTTGGAAGACCCAGTCAGCGATCCGATCATGGTCGAAGGCGGAGCTTACATTTTCCGTCTTGCCGAAATCGTTCTTCCCGAACCGCAGACCCTGGAGAATGCTCGCGAGCAAGTTGTTGAAACCGTCCGTAACAACAAAATCGATGAAGCTCTCGTAGCCGCTGCGGACAAGGCTCGCGACGCTGTCGTTGCCGCCGTCGCCGCCGGGGGTGATGTCGCTGAAGCAGCCAAAGCCGCCGGAGCTTCGATGCGCGATGTGCCAGCGTTCCAACTCTCGACTCCGCCTGCGGATGAGAGTCCTGAAGCACGGATCATCCCTAGCCTCGCTTCCGAGTTGCAAGCCGGTGGAGTCTCCCCACGAGTTCCTACCCCAGACGGAGCCCTATTCTTCTACTGCAAGTCGAAGACCCTCAGCGAGGATCCAGACAAGCAGACCAAACTGAGCACAATCACCGACCGTCTTGGAGACAGGGACAACTCACTCGCCTTTAACGCTTGGTTCCAGAAGCTCAAGGACGAGGCTGGCCTCAAGCACTAGCGACCTATGCCAACCGAAGAGCAGATCGTGAGGCGCGATGACCTCTACGACGATGCCTCCGGCGATGTCGCTGTCGGGGACCTCGAGGCGGCGGTGTTGAAGTACCGCGAATGCGTCGAGGTAGATCCAGACTATTTCGACGGTTGGCACGCTCTCGGTATGGCTCTATACAAAAGCGGAGACCTCAAGGAAGCCATCGGGGCCTCACTGATGGCGACGCAGCTCGAGCCGAACGACCAGCTCGCGTGGACCTCGCTGTCGCAGATCTACATGCAAGACGGGCAGATCGCCGAGGCTGAAACTGCCAAGGCCAATGCCACGATTCTCGGAATCGGCGGCAAAATCGCGAAGTAGCGGTAGAGATTAGCCGCGATCATCATCGCTACTAAGCTCGCTCCTATTCCCTACTCCTCCCACCTAGATAGACACCTGATCTAGTCCTATGGAACTCAAACACGGCATCCACCTTGGCTACTGCACCAACATTCACCGCGGTGAAACCTGGGCAGAGACTTGGCAGAATCTGAAGACCCACACGATGCGGGTCCGGGATCGGGTCTGTAGTTCCGAGCGTTACGGCATCGGGCTTCGACTTGGAGAACAAGCCGCACGGGAATTGTCCGATCCGGCCCAACTGGATAGCTTTCGGCAATGGCTCGAAGACGAAAACTGTTATGTCTTTACCATCAATGGATTTCCCTACGGGCAGTTCCACGGCACTCGGGTAAAGGAGCAAGTCTACCGGCCCGATTGGACGACGCAGGAGCGCCTCGACTACACGAACCACCTGTTCGACATCCTCTCCGCCATTCTTCCCGAAGGCACTCCAGGAAGCGTAAGCACTCTCCCGGGCTCATTCAAGGAGTTCGGTATCGATGAGGGTGGGCTCAAGCTGATCATGAACAACCTCGAGTCCTGCCGTCGGCACATCGAAAAGTTGTCAGAGAATACCGGCCATGAGCTACATCTCGGATTGGAGCCCGAGCCCCTCGGCCTTTTCGAGACCTCAGGTGAGTCGGTGAAATTCTTCGCCCTGATGCTCGATCACCTCGGTGGGGACACGTCCTTTCTGAAGACAGTCGGGATCAACTACGACACCTGCCACCTTGCCGTGGAATTCGAAGAAGCAGTCGATGCTTTGGAAAAAATCCACAGTCATGGCATTCGCTTGAGCAAGATCCACCTCAGCTCTGCCCTCAGCCTGAAGCCGACCCCGACAGCACTGGCCCGCCTCGGCGATTTCACCGAGGACACCTACCTTCATCAAGTCGTCATCCGTTCTGGAGAGGACCTTCCACTACAGAGATTCCGCGATCTACCCGACGCCCTAGAGTTCGCCGGAAAGCAACCGGGACCTCTCGGCGACGAGTGGCGGGTTCACTTTCACGTCCCAATCCATGCCCAACCCGAGATGGTCTTCGGCGATACCCGCGACCACATCGAAGGTACTGTCGCCTGGCTCAAGACGAATCCGACTGCTTGCCAGCATCTCGAGATGGAAACTTACACCTGGGAAGTCCTTCCCGAGAATCTTCGCGCTGGCTCAGTCGTCGATCAGTTGGAGAACGAGTACGACTGGTGCCTCGGCGCACTTCGTGGAGCGGACTTGGCATAGGCGGGTGAAGTAGCGGAGTGCCGGCTTTAGAGCACTCCCGACTCGGCGGAGCTTTGGATTGCGCAGGAGCGGGCACTCGGCGGAGCGGCCTGAAGGACGTGTTCCCGAGTATACGCCATCCAAGCTGTCAAAAGTTCACAAGTGCCAGCACTCTAAAATTCGGTGACAGCCCCGAGGATATATACCTATCGATCTCACAAAAAACAGGCGATAGATCTCGAAAAATTGATACCCTTAGACTCATGAGTTCGAATTTTTATCGGGATCTGGACAGTTTTTCCGATTTCTCGGAGTTCACTGATCATGGCCATTTTCATCCTATCCCAAGCGATTGGTTTGTTGTCGTCACGGATGTAATAGGGTCTACCCAGGCAATCGATTCAGGGAAATACAAAGACGTGAACACCCTAGGCGCGGCGTCCATTGTCGTAGTTCAGAATGCCCTAGAAGATTTCTCATTCCCCTTCATCTTCGGGGGCGATGGCGCTTCGATACTGATACCCAAGATTCACCTGGCAAAGATTCTTTCGGAGCTCAGTATTCTGAAAAACCAGGCGACTCAAACTTTTGGATTAGAACTCAGAGTTGGATCCGTCTCTGTAAAAGAAATTACTAAGGGTCCTGAAACTATCGAAGTAGCCAAATACGAACTAACTTCCGGGAAAACGGTTGCCATGATTCGTGGGGGAGGTCTGTCTTTGGCGGACAGATTGATTAAAACAAATCCGGATTTTCAAATCGTCCCTGAGACAACAGATGCCTCTGCGAATCTTACAGGACTGTCTTGTCGATGGGATGAAATACCGAACAAGCATGGTTCGATTCTCGCACTGATCGTGGCAGCAACCCCGGAGAGAGAGCATGAGGTTTACAAAGACTTGGTAACCCAGTTTGGCACTATCGTGAAAGACAGCACCGGCCCGGCGAATCCTGTCCACCCCTCGTTGATGTCCTATCTTCCGTTGAATTCCTGCGTTGAAAACGAAAAACGCTTCGAAAGGACTGGTGGAACCAAATGGCGACTTCGTTGGCTGGAGATTGTCGCTGCAGTGATGGTTTTCAGAAAGAAAATTCCACCTTTCCTCTTTAGCCCAAAAAAATACAAGAATTCAATGGTCTCTCACTCTGACTACCGAAAGTTCGATGATGCCCTGAGGATGATCATTGATTGCAATTTTGATCAGGTGACGATGGTGGAAAACTATCTGCGCGAAGCCCATCAAAGAGGCGATCTTTGTTATGGCATTCATAAGAGTGAAACCTCTCTCATGACCTGTTTCGTCAACAGCCTTAAGGACGGTGATCACATTCACTTTATCGACGCTGGAAATGGCGGCTACGCGATGGCCGCGAAGCAGTTGAAGGCACAGCAGCGAGCGGATAGATGATACTGGCCGACGAGTCGGTCAGTCGAGAGCGTAACGGTTCTTCTGTATTTTGTATAACACCACGGCATCCAATAGGCATTCATCCCAAACGCCATCAAGCTCATCCTTGAGACGGGTCTTCAGGGCTTCCCAGAAGTCATGTCTCTATTTCTAGATGTAGATGAGGCGATGCGTATTGTGAGTAACTGGAGGAAAAGTTCGTGGTGTATCGGATCTGGTGATGACAGTGCCGTCAATAGTCAGCCTACTGCTCCCGCTCGAAAGAATCCTGACAGGATTTCCGAAAGTTTCTGAACCGGTCGGCTCGTTCGCCCCGACTACACCAACGTAAACCGAAACAGATCGAGCAGAATGGTCGCCGCCATAATCAAGGCGATCACTATCTTTAGTCCTAGCCCAGCCACGGTTCCGATCACCGTTCCCCAGGTGCTCCTCGAAGCTCCACCGATGTCTTTCTTGGCAAACAACATCTCAAAGCCGAAACCACCTACGAGTGGCCCGATTAGAACTCCCGGAAGCCCGAAAAACAGGCCGACGATACCACCTATGATCACCCCGGCCACGCCCCAGCGGGACGAACCAAACCAGCGCGCCCCGGCAGCGGAGGCAAAGAAGTCGATCACATAAGCGATAATCAGCAGAACGCTCAACACCAACAGCGACGCCCTCGAAAGCTCGCTATCAGGCACCCAGATCCGATGCACGACGGCGGCTAAAAAGACCAACAACGGTCCTGGAAGAAACGGCAACATCGTCCCCAGTAGCCCGACAACCAGGAGCATCCACATCCCCCCCCAAGCCAACATTTCTACATCCATTCCGTCCGGCATTGCTTCTTACTATTCGGTATTCTCGCCGTCACCCATCCAGACAACCTTCGACTCCCACCGATCGCGGACACTCGTCGGCTCCGGTGTCCCCTCCTTCGGCCAACCAAGATAGAGCAATCCGACACATCGATCCAACTCACCATCCATCCCCAAGTAGCTCGACATCGCCGGGCTAGCGAGAATCAGTGGGCTCGACCAAAAACTCCCCATGCCAGCCGCAGATGCCGTCAGCATCAAATTCTGCAAGGCACAGGCAACTGCCTCGACCTCCTCCTCCATCGGGATCTTGCCACCCGGAATCGCCGAAACTCCCACCGCGATGACGCACGGAGCCAACAGTGGGTTCTTGCCCAGCTTCTCCAGTTTGTCTTCACGAAACACTGGCGGCTTGACCTCAGTCCGGTAGATGTCCTGCAACTGAGCTGCCAAGACGGCACGCGACTCGCCCTCATGCACAAAGAATCGCCAAGGCTGAGTCAGTCCATGCGTCGGTGCCCAGGTGGCATTTTCTAATAATTCCCCGAGCAATACCCGATCCAACGGCCGGTCCGCATCCATCGCCTCCGGCTTGACCGTTCTCCGCGTTCGAACCACCTGAGTGATCGCGTTCAAGGCGTTCTGCTCCTTCGATTCCACGCGCACCCATCCCCCATCGCAGGCCGACCGTCAACCAACCGGGGACCGATCGAACGATTCCATATTGACCGCCCCAGTCCCGCTCCTATACTGCCGCCATGGCACTCACCGTAGGAACCAAAGCACCAGACTTCACCCTGACCACACTCGGAGCCGATGGCCCTGAACTTTTCACCTTGTCGGAGAAGGTCGGATCCTCAAACATCCTCCTGCTCTTCGTCCCGATGGCCTTCACCGGCGTCTGCACCGACGAACTCTGCTCCGTCACTCAGAGCCTCGAAACCTACGAAGGCCTCAAGGCCACGGTCGTCGGTATCAGCGGAGACAACCCGTTCGCCCAAGCCGCTTGGGCCGAGAAAGAAGGCATCAATCTCACCATGCTCAGCGACTACGAGCACAACGTGACCAAGGACTACGACATTGCCTACGACTCGTTCTACCCCGAGAAGAACCTGACCATGGGCGGAGTCGCCAAGCGTTCGGCCTTCATCATCGACAAAGAAGGCGTCATCCAATACGCCGAGTCTAGCGACAATCCCGGCGACCTTCCTAACTTCGACGCCATCCAGGCAAAGCTCGGCGAACTCGCCTAGCCAACCCACTCATTTTCACTCCCGCGCCGTATGCGGGCACGAAAAAGGCCGAATCCATAACGGATTCGGCCTTCGTGTCTGAAATTGTATTTTCGAAACTAGCCGAACACCTCGCCATTGCCAAAGAACCGGGCAACTTCGGCCTCGGCAGCTTCAGGCGAATCCGAAGCGTGGCAGACGTTGACCATCATGTCCTCTCCTAGATCACCGCGGATGGTGCCCTTCTCAGCCTTGGTCGAATCGGTCGGGCCAAGTAGATCGCGAACCTTACCGATGACATCATCGCCGGTCAGCGCAAGAGCCACCACAGGTGCCGACTGCATGAACTTGACGATCTCAGGGAAGAACGGCTTGTCGGCTACGTGGGAATAATGCTCGGTGAGTAGGTCGGTGCTGAGTTCCATCATTTTGAGCCCCCGAACTTGAAATCCTGCCGACTCAAAACGTCGGAGAACCTCGCCGCAATTGCCCTTGGTGACGCAGTCGGGCTTGAAGAGGATGAGAGTGGTTTCTGTTGCCATGCGAAGCCAGTACTAGAGAGCTACCTCCCGGTCAAGCAGGCATGTCCAAGTCCACGAAATCGACTTGGGAAAACTCCCAATTAGCGAACCAATCCCGTGCCTACAGCGGCTTTCCGTAACTGGAGCACCGATTCTTCCAGCCCGCCAGCCAACGACTCTCGTCCCTAGGCGCATTGCTGACTCGTCGGGTCAGAACCCGCTTCGCCGACTCACCGAATTCTACAGCGGCCGCCGACCCCCGAACGCCCGGACGCATCCCCTCAAGAACCTGCAACATCCCCCAGCCTTCACCACGGTAACGTTCGCTAGTTTTGGTCCCCTCGCCCTTGAAATTCACGTAGTCGACGAGCGCATAAATCCCCTGCGGACTCTCCGCCACGGCATAGAACTGACTGCGAACCTGATCCTTCAGCTCAGGGCGACTAGAAGCCATTAGCTTTGGCAAGGCCGCCTCCAACCTAGCGACGATATAATCCGTCTGTACATCGACGGTAGCGGCCAAAAACCTCCGCAACTCGCCCATCTGAGCCCCAGCACGAGCGGCCTCAAACTCCGACTTCGTCGCCCAAGGGCAGTCCTTCGCACCACGAACCCAGGCGGGAACTGCCACCTTTCGGTCTAGGCAGAACCGCACCAGTCCTGGAAAACTCTCGTCATAGGGCCCAGAGACACCAACCGGATACCATATAAAGTGCCCGATCCCCAACGACGCAAAGCCTTCACCCACATTCCAACTAGTCAGCCCATCCACCGTACGACCGCATTCGTTGGTCCAGATCTTCTGACCAATACGGCTCCGCGCCGCCGGGCTAATGGCTATCGAAGAACCGCCAGACGACACCGTAGGCGGACCGGCAGGTTCCACCACCGTGCACCCAAACAACGGCAACACCGCGAGGCTCAAAAAACCCAGTGGAAACAACTGGAGCAGAATCGAAGGTAAACGTTGAAGAATTTGCATAAACTACCTAACTTCATTTAACTTCCATCAGAGTAGCAGTCTACCCTTTTCGCTCCCATCGACCGATGGCCCAGCTAGCATTCAATCTAAACGACGGTAACGAGTTCGCATTCGAGATCGACGAGGACTTCATGACCCTCGGCCGAGACTCCGCTAACTCCATCGTTATCAACAACTCCTACATTTCGAGCTTTCATGCAGAGTTTCGCAAGATCGAGGGTTGCGATGACTATGAGATCGTTGATGTGAAGTCGTTCAACGGTATCGAAGTCAACGGCCAGAAGGTCGAGCGGGCCCGCCTCAAGGATCGGGACAAGATCGCCTTCGGACAACTTTTCGCCCGCTACAGCACCCATTCGCTCCTCACTAGCGGTAACGACGAGCAACAAACCGCTCCTCCTATCACCCCAGCGGTTAAGACTCTACGAGAGCAAGACTTCCAAAAGGCGGACACCGCTAGGGAGAGCAATCTCCCCAGCCCCCTCACGCCAAATCCAAAGAAAACCGAAGCGTTCTCCACCAAGACAGAACGCGATCTAGGGCTCAACGGCGCCACCATGCGCATCCCAATTCTGGCGTCAGAAGATGCCAAGGCAGAAGGAGAACAGTACTGCATCGCCTCGAGCAAACTTCAGGAAATCGAGACCAAACTCAACGAACGAGCCGAGAGGCTTCTCGAAATCGAGGCCACCATTGATCGAATGGGAGGCGAGAATGCCCTGAGCAAGCTATCCGCTCAGACCTCCCCGACTCCGAGTGGAACCGATTCAGAGCTAGCAAAGCTCAAGACAGATATTTCAGATCTCGAGTCCAAGCTCAGCCGCAGTCAAACAGACGCGAGCGCACAGATCAAAGACCTAGAGAAAAGTCTCTCCATCCTCAAAGATGAACGCGACCTAGCCGTCACGCACAAAGACGAGGCACTCCAGACGCTGCGGGATACCGAAACAAAGTCTCAAGTCGACATCGAGCAACTCGCCGAAACATCCAAGTCTGCGGATGCGAAGGCTAAGGAACTCGACCAACTCAGAGCACAACTCACCGACTCCGAGAGCTCCCTCAACGAGTTTAAGGCCAAGACCGCGGACCTTGAAAGATCCTCTGGTGACACCGCCAAGGAACTCGAGCAGGCAAAGCAGCAGCTCAGCGAGCGCCAAGCCGAGATCGAAAAGGCCCACGCCGCCACCGAACGTCTAGCCGCGCAGTCTGCTGACTCCTCCAAGTCCGCCGACGACAAGGCCAAAGAGCTCGACCAACTCAGAGCGCAACTCACAGACTCCGAGAACTCCCTCAACGAGTTCAAGGCCAAGACCGCAGACCTTGAAAGATCCTCCGGTGACACTGCCAAGGAACTCGAGCAGGCAAGGCAGCAGCTCAGCGAGCGCCAAGCCGAGATCGAAAAGGCCCATGCCGACACCGAACGTCTAGCCGCGCAGTCTGCTGACTCCTCCAAGTCCGCCGACGACAAGGCCAAAGAGCTCGACCATCTCAGAGCACAACTCGCAGAACGCGACACCAAGGTCGTCGACACCGAGAACTCCCTCAACGAGCTCAAGGCCAAGACCGCAGACCTTGAACTTAGCCTGACCGAAGCCCGAGCCGCCAATAAGACAGGAGTAAGCCTCACCGAGCTCAAAAAGACGTTAGACAGCAAGAAGCAGGAACTCCAGGCCATTCAGGTCGAAGCGAGGCAAAACGACTCCCTCAAAGCAGAGCGACAGACGCTCGAGAACGATCTCTCGTCTCTCCGGGAAAAGATCGAGCAGGAGACCAACCGCAGAGATGGCTTGGAAGCCCGAGCAAAAGAACTCGCGGCTGATGTTGCCAAAGAAGAAGGTCGCCTGACCGAAATCCGGAATGCCCAGACCGAGCTGATGCGCTCTGAAGAGCAGCGCCGCGAAGAAGTCTCCGGCATTGAAAAACTGATCGAAGCGAAGGCCAGCGCTCGTGACGAAATCGCAGCAGCCGTGGCCGGACTTTCCAGTCAGCGCGACGTCCTCAGCGCTCAGCTAGCCGACCTCAAGGCCCAAGCCGATCGTCATCAGGGTATCAGCGAGCGCATCGAAACAGCTGAGGCCAAGCTCCGCGACACGACGGAAAGAAACGAAAAACTTCGGGCCGAAAATACAGCGGTCGAGCAAGAACTGGCGAGCCGGAAGTCCCAGGTTGAGAGCCTCGAATCTCAAGCCACCGGTCATCGAGAAACTGTCACCAGGCTTGAAAGCGATGTGGCCGAAGCAAAGGCAGTCATCGCGGAAGGCAACGCCGCAGACCTGAAGCTAGAAGAGACCGCCAGCTTTCTTCAGACTCGCAAAGTAGAGATCGTCTCCAGCGAGAACCGACTCAATGCCCTCAAGGAGGACCTTGCTCGCGAAACCACCTCGATCGAGGAACTCGTCGCCAAAAGGAGGGAAGCCGACGCCCTCATAGAACATAGGAAGACCGAAATCTCCCGCCTTGATGAGACTTTAAAAGCGACCGACAAAGCTAAGGAACGCCTCCACGATGTCGAGTCTGAGATCGATGCTGGCAAGGCTCAGCTCGACGCTCTCAAGACGCAGATTAACGCCATGGAGCCGCAACGGAAAGAGGCGGCAACCCTAGATGAACAACTGAGGGTTCTACGACAAAACCGAGGTACTGCCGAGGAGAAGCTCCGGCTACTCAGCGAAGACAAAACCGAACTTGAAGGCGAAATTGGCAAGCTTCAAGTCGATCTCAATAAGGCCAACGAAGCCCGCTCCGAGGCCACGCAGGCGACAAGGCATCTAGAAGAAATCCGCCGGAAGATTGAAGAAAACCAAGGTGTTCTCGACAAAATCAGCGGGGCCGAGGGTCGCCTCACAGCAATTCAGCAGGGAGTTCAAGCACATCTCGAAGAGAAAGAGAGTATGCTTGCTCAGATCATGCAGATCCAACATCGCCAAGGAATTCTTCAGAGCGATGTCTCGACCCTCGAAGCAAAACGCCAAACTCTCCAGGTCCACGACGAGCAAGCCTCCGAAGTGTTGAACCGGGTCGAAGAACTGAAATTCGAAGTCGAGCATCTCGAATCGCGCCGCGTTGCAGTTGGTAGCGCCCCCGACTTGGAAACTGCCACAACCGAGGTGTTCGCCAAGGACATCATAAAACGGCTCGACCTCCTCGACTCGTTGATCGCTAGATTCTCTTCAAACGGAGACTATGCCAGCCAGCTTCGACTCTTCCGTCAGTCCCTCGTCGACCTATTAAAAATGCACGGGATCAGCGAGTTCGCTCTGGCCCCGGGTGAAAGCGTCGATCTTAATACCCGGCATCGGATCAAGGTGATCGAAGTGCTCGGAGATGATAGCGGACCTCGGAAAGTCCTTGAAACAATTAGGGCTGGTTTTATCTGTTCTCCTGCCGCTGGGCAACCTAGTATTCTCCGCAAAGCGGAGGTAATCCTTACAGGTTCTTCGTAAGGGGAGTAACTTCAGTGCACGATTCACTCTATGGCAGCCAAATACGTCGGCATCGACCTCGGAACCACCACCTCAGGACTCGCGATTCTTCGTGACGACGGACACCCCGAAATTGTGCCCAATGGGGACGGTGAGCGCCTCACACCGTCCGTCGTCTACTTCGACCGACATGAGGGCGTAAAGCTCGTTGGAAGCTCAGCAAGAGACGGTGGCGATCCAGACCGCACGGTCCACTGCATTAAGAAGCGGATGGACGACCCGAACTACATTCTCGAGTTCGATGGTCGCCGTTGGACTCCACCGGAAGTCTCGGCCCTCATTCTTGCCAAGTTGGAGCGGGAGTGCAGCCGTATCATTGGCGACATTGACGAGGTCGTCATTACGGTCCCAGCTCTATTCAACGAACTCGCCCGTAAATCCACAGTAGCGGCAGCGAAGATGGCAGGATTGAAAGTCCGCCGATTGGTCAACGAACCAACCGCCGCCGCGCTCTACTATGCCCACAGATTCGGGATCATGGGTCGGATTCTCGTCTACGACCTTGGTGGCGGAACTCTCGATATCACGATCCTAGAGGTCTTCGGCGAGGAAATTCGGATTCTCCTCTCAGAGGGAGCCCGACACCTTGGAGGCTCGGACTTCGACGAAATCATCTTAGAAATCTATGCTCGCCAGTTCCGTAAAGAGCGAGGAGCCGAACTGTTCACCGATGAGCGCCAACGACGCCGGGTGTTGAAGGCTGGAGAAGATGCTAAGAAGATGCTCTCCAAACTGAAGCAGGTGACCGACACCATCGGCAACGACAAGGACGGTATCGCTCAGGTGAACCTTACTCGGGAGATCTTCGAGGATGCAGTCAGCAGACTCATGCTCCGCACCGAAATGCTCGTCGAGCAGGCCTTGGCCGGAGCCGGGCTGAAGCCCACCGATGTCGATCACGTCGTGCTCGTTGGTGGAAGCACACGAATCCCACGTGTCCGCGAAATGCTAGAACGAGTCTTTGGCTTCGCTCCTAGATCATGCGGCAACGTCGATGAGTGCGTTGCGCTTGGCGCCGCCCTGTTTGCTCACTACGGCGCTCAGGTGAAAGAGGTCTGCAACCACGGCTACGGCACGCTCGCCATTATCGAGAACATCGAAACCGGTGAAGAGACGTTCCAGAACTCCATCGTCATTCCCAAGAACACCCCGATCCCCTGCGCCGAGTCACAGACCTACATCACATCGGAAGAGGATGAGCGATTCATCGAGGTGGAAATCACTCAGGGCGAAGACACTGATCCTCGCTATGTCGATGTCATCGGAAAGATAACCTTGGAAGTCCCCCCTGGCCGACCAGCCGGTTGCGAGGTGACAGTCACCTACAGCTACGACGAGAACCAAAGGGTTCGAGCGCTTGTCCATGACAAGGAGTCCGGGCGATCGCAAGACATCGCCATCAACTACAAGGGCGAGGGCGTCCTTAGCGACAAGCAGGTAGAAGAGACTGCCGCATTTATCAGCACTCTAAGGATCGAGTAGCACCACCTCAGGAAGAAACCAGAATGTTCCGAAAAGTACTAGCAGAGATCGGCAAGGTCTTCTCCACCGGGAAGCCCATCAGCACCAAATCTACGTCCTCTGCCTCCGCCCGCTACGAGGAGATGCAGGCCAAGGAGAAGAGGGAGGCTGCCGAAAGCAAACGTGCTGAATCCACCGACGCGAAGGGAAATACCCCCTCGGCTTCAGGCAAACGTAAGTCTCAGGCCCCAGTTGTCACCAAGAGCGCCGAGGAGCTCTGCGGACTCGAAGACGGCATGACCGTCGACGATCTCCGTGAACATCTGAAGCTGCTCTACCGACGCCACAATCGCGCGGCCTCGAGTCTCGATGAAGACAAGCGTATCGAATCAAATGCCATGCTCGATGCCATTGTTGAGGTTCGACAACGTTATATCGACAAGGCCATAGACTAGTTCTTATCGTGCCGAGCTGGCGGCGAAGCTCGGACCCAACTGCCGCCTCTTCCGCTCGGTCTATGCTCTCTCCGGGTACACTGTGGACTGTAATTCTCCCAGTCTTTCTCCTTCTCCTTCTAGGAGCAGGACTAAGGCGGTTCCGCGTGGTGCCATCTGGAGGGGATGGCCCAATGATGAAGCTAGTGGTGAACCTCTTCATGCCTGCTCTCATCCTCGAAAATGTGCTCGGGAATCCAGCACTCAGCGAGGGCCGTCTCGTCTTCGTTTCGATCGCCCTCGGTGCCGGCTTTGTCTGCTTGGCGACCACCCTCGGCTATCTCCTCGGGCCGATCGCTGGTCTTCGCCAAGGTAGCGGTCGACGGACTTTCGCCGTCTCCGGGGGGATTCAAAACTACGGCTATCTTGCCATTCCGGTCCTCGCCGCCGTCTTTGGTGACTCTGCCAACCTAGGCATCCTCTTTGTCCACAATCTAGGCGTAGAGATCGCTATGTGGACCGTAGGTGTCTTTTTGTTGGCTGGATCACGAAACACCCCTGGCTGGCGGATAGTGGTCAATGGCCCCCTACTCGCTGTAGTCGTGGGTCTTGTCGCAAATGCATTCGATCTCGGTCCGATGTTGCCTGGCTTTGTCCGCGAGACAATGCGGATGCTCGGCGGTTGCGCCATCCCGATAGGGATTCTTCTCTGCGGGCTGACCATTGGGGATGTGGCCCGAGGCTGGCGACCCAATCTTCGTGTCAGCCTCATCGCGATCGGAGTGCGCTTGGCAATCGTTCCAGCTATGATGATTAGCGTTTTGGCTCTAGCAACAATTCCCGATCCGCTAGCCCGCGTGGTGGTCGTGCAGGCGGCTATGCCTGCGGGCATCTTTCCCATCGTCATGGCAAGGCACTTCGGCGGACACCCGGAGACAGCGGTTCACGTGGTGCTCTCGACCACCTTGGTATCCTTCGTGACGATTCCCCTACTCGTCTCTTGGGCGGCTTCATTTCTAAGGCTTTTGTAGCTTGCAGTTGCCCCCGCGGGGCGAACGCTCGACTCCGCCCTCAGTAGTGGTGACTTGCAAGTCGCCACAACAGCCGCTTCTGGGAGGCGACTAGGAAGTCGCCGCTACGATTTTGTAGACCACTGAGAACAACTACGATCCATGGCCGTTTCGAACCTTAGGCCTTTGTCTCGTTCCTTACGGCGCCAGCACGATCCACGGCCAGGAGAATGACAGCGCCCAGAACCATCAATCCGATAGCAATCCAAGTCTGTGGAGATCCTAATTCTGGGAACTCATACGCATAGCTGACCACCTTCTCCTTGGTCTCACCATCGACCTCGAACGTTGCCTTCTCGGCGGCGCTCTTCCAAGGCCAAATAATGCGGAGCGAGCCTACGACAAATCCCGTGATCAGAGCAACGGCAACGTCATTGTATCGACGGAATAGCCAGCTAAGCACATGAGAGAGTGCCAGTAGTCCCACAACAGCTCCAACCCCAATGAGACCCAGCTGAACAAAATTCCGATCATTCACAGCGCGAAGCACCAAGAGGTAGTTACCCATAAGAAGAAGGACAAAAGAGCCCGAAATTCCAGGGATGATCATGCTACACATGGCTGCGACACCACAAAGCATGAGGTAAATTGGATTCGCATTCTCTTGGGCCGGAGGAAGAAAAGACATGCCAACAGCAATGACCAGACCAATGACCAAAGCTAGCCAGCGGCTTGCAGTCCACTTCCCGACCATCCGGGCTACCGATGGTACTGACGCCAAGATCAGACCAAAGAAAAAAGACCAGACCAGCGTAGGATGAGTGTCGAACCACCCCTCTAACAAACCGGAAAGAGCAACGATGCTCGTCACCACTCCAACTCCAAGCGCGATCAAGAACGGTAAGTCGACGTGCTGGGAGAACCCCTTGATATCGAACTTAAGGAGCAACCGGATTGCCTTCGGTCCGAACGATTTGAGGGCATCAAGTAGGCGCTGATAGATTCCCGTGATGAAGGCGATAGTGCCTCCAGAAACACCGGGGATGACATTGGCAACCCCCATGGCCGCGCCCTTCAAAAAGATACTGAGATAGTTCATAAACTTGGATGATGAAGTCGGTAATTCTTAGCTAGACCTCAACCCGGTCAAGAGCCTCGGCAAGAATCTCTCTCTGCCAAGGCATCAACAGATGCTCGGCACGAGCCGGATCCACCACCAGTTCCTCCATGGTCGAACGAGAGGCGATCAGAGATGGATCGAGTTCGAGCTCCTCGGCACGCTCATCCCGATAGGCCTTGAAAGGATCAAGCCGCTCAGGAAAGTCCGAAACTCGACCTCTTCCAATACTGCGCTTTCTTTTAGGAAGATCGACATCCCCGCAGGCTTTTGCTGTAGCGATGGCTTCCTGGAATTGTAATTTCTGCTCCTCGCTAAAACGACCGACGAGTTCGCAATCTCTTCCGGACTGAAGACGCTCAGCCAAGTAAAGGAGCTTACCGTTGGCCATGACCTTGAACGCAGGTCGATCAACCTTCGCTGCCTGCACATCACGCCACTTCCAGATTTCCTTGAGGTAAGCCCAACCTCGCGGCCTCAGCTTGCCCCAGCCCCGGATCCTCCAAGCATCGTCCGGATCTTTCCCAGGTCGATTCGCCGCAGAGTCGACATTGGCTTTGCACGACTGGAGAAACCAGTCTCGCCGTCCAAGCGCGTCCAAACGCTCAAGAAGAATATCAGCCAGAGGAAGCAGATACCAGACATCGTTGATCGCATATTCGATCATTTCGTCGGTCAATGGTCGCTTCCCCCAATCAGCCCGCTGGGCTTCTTTCTCCAATACAATACCAAAGTGCTCTTCAAGAAGAGCTGCCAAACCAAATTTGGTCGAACCAGACAGCTGGGCTGCAATCTGAGTATCGAAAACGAAGTGAGGTAACTCGTTAAACGTGCGCTTCCACAGCATCAGGTCGTAGTCCGATCCATGAAACCAGATATCACACTCTGCCATCAAATCTCTGAGTGGCTTCAGATCCGTAAGCTTGAGGGGATCAATGACAGCGCATCGCTCGTTGGCGCAGAATTGAATGAGGCAAAGCTTCTCGCGATAGCAATGATAGCTGTCGGCCTCACAATCGAGAGCAAGCCGCAGGGTTTCGCCCTTTGGCGCAAGCGCACGGGCCTCAGTTACTAGGGCCTCGAGGGCCTCTGAAGTTTCGACAAGCAAGTGGCGGTTGGCTGAGGTTTACAAAGTGTGGTGTTCAGCCTCCTCTAACGGAGCCCTCTAAGTATCAATTCGACGTTAGATTTGGTCCCCTGAATATTTCGAACAAGAGTCTCCATGGCGTCGCCAACTGGAAGCTTGGCAAGTTGGCGGCGGATCTCGTTGATCCCCCGCATCTCATCAGGGTGGTAAAGAAGATCATCTTTTCGAGTCCCAGACTCCAAGCTGTGGATCGCAGGATAGATCCTCTTCTCGACGAGTTCTCGGTCCAACATGATCTCCATGTTTCCGGTTCCCTTGAACTCTTCGAAAATAACCTCGTCCATACGGCTCTCGGTCTCGACAAGGGCCGTCGCGACGATAGTCAGACTTCCACCCTCCTCGACGTTCCGTGCTGATCCGAAGAACTTCCTGGGTTGAGTCAGCGCATTGTTGCCGAGGCCACCGGACATTGTGCCACCTTTGCCTCCCTGCATGGAGTTAAAGCCACGCGACAGACGAGTCAAACTATCGAGCAGGATCACGACATCCTTGCCGCACTCGACCAGACGCTTGGCACGCTCGATGACAAGGTTCGACACATGACAGTGACGCTTTGCCTGCTCGTCGAATGTTGAGCTGATCACAAGAGCATCCACGGTCTCCTCGAAATCGGTCACCTCCTCGGGCCGCTCATCGATAAGCACGATCATCAGTTCGACCTCAGGATGATTCGCATGGATCGACATAGCGATCTCTTTGAGCATGATCGTCTTGCCACCCCTCGGAGGAGCCGCAATTAGAGCCCGCTGGCCCTTACCGAGAGGTGCCACAATATCGATGACCCGAGGCGTCACGCTGGTCGATTTGGGGTTCTCAAGGATGATCCTCTCAGCCGGAAAGAGGGCCGTGAGAGTTTCGAAGTCCTTCGGTGTCTCCCACTTCTCCGGCTCGGCTCCTTCGATCGTGAGCACAGTCTCCACCGAAAGATACTTCTCCCGGTCCCTCGGAGCTCGAATCTGAGCAGTAAGACCGTGCCCAGTCTTCAGACCATACTTCCGAACCAAGGCAGGCGAGATATAGACATCGTCTGCACCGCTCTGGAAATTGAGCTTGGGCCAACGGAAAAAACCGAATCCATCCGGCATCACCTCAACCAAGCCGACGGCTTCGATCTCCGAACCTCTCTTGGAATACAGGCTAAGTAGATCGAATAGAAGTTGCTGACGAGTACGACCAGCGGTTTGACGGACTTGAGCTTTCAGAGACAGCTCAAAGAGCTCTGCCAATGGCTTGAGTTGATAGTCGTTAAGCGAACAGGTCTTGGGGGCCTTCGGTTGTTCTTTGACCGGCTCCTGATCGGCTGATCCGTCCTTTGCTTGGGGGGAATCCACCATAGTAGTTGAAAATTGTTATCGCTAGGAAAGCGAAACGAGAAGTTCGAGTTGCCCTTCTAGGGCACTCATCGATCCATCGTTCCAGACTCCGACATCGGAGCGCTCAAGCTTGTTGATCACTGGTAGTTGAGATTGAATAAACGTGTCGGCCTCAGTTTTAGAGATCTTACGGTGGGCCATGATCCGAGCTAACTGTATCTGCCTGCTCGCACACACAGCGATCGTGAGGTCACAAGGATACACACTATCGCTTTCGTGATAGAGGGGAATCTCCGCAAGGAATACCCGAGTGGCACTCGCTACAGATCTTGCCTCAAGCACCATCTCTTCGTAGCGTCGCCGCACGATCGGATGAAGAATCTCTTCAAGGTGCGTCTTCGCTTTCCTGTCGTGTAGGACAATGGAGCGAAGCACGGAGCGGTCGATCAACCCATCCTTGGCTAGGATCTCCAAACCAAAAACTTGAGTTATTGTCTCGATGGTTTGGGGGTTTGTCAACTCGTCGTGTACGACAGCATCCGCACTGAATACCGAGGAATCGTTAATCAGTTCTGCCAACCGCGCAACCACTGAGCTTTTGCCACAAGCGATCCCCCCGGTAATGATCCAAACCTGCACGGTAAAGAGAAAAAGGGCGGTGGTTCCCCACCGCCCTCTTCAGAATTTACGAGTCAACGAGGCCTAAGGAGCCGGAGCACCCTGAGGAGCATCGTCGGGTTGCTTGGTCAGTTCCTCATGGGTCCGGATTGGCTGGCCGGAAGGATCGATGAGGCGCGCGCTGACGAAGATCATCATGTTACGCTTGAAACTCTGATCCGCCTTAGTCTGAAATAGACGTCCGATCCCAGGAAGGTCTCCAAGAAAAGGAACCTTATCTTCAACCGACTGAACGTCCTCCCGCATCAGGCCACCAATAGCGACCGTCTGACCATCCCAAATCGTCACCGCCGTGGTGACCTTTCGAGTCGCAAAGATCGGTTGTTCGATACGGTTTTCGGTAAGTTCGACTGCTTGAACAATTCCGTTACCGTCAATTCCCGAAGTTCGAATAGGTGAACCGTAGTTGATGAATCCTTCAAACTCGACCACTTCAGGGGCGAGGTTTAGATCAATCGTGTAGCCATCGTTACCAATGACTGGATCGACTTCCATCGTGACTCCGACACTACGTGTTTCAAACGCGGTAGGAGTGGTCGGGGTGACCGGGAAACTAGAAATGCCACCACTACCACCTAAAAACCGTTCAGGAATTTCCGGTGGATCGAACTCGGTTGGGTAAATGAACTCGCGAACAACCTCGATCTTCGCCCGCTGGCCACTTCTTGTGACCACTTGAGGGGCACTCATGAGATCGACACCCTTCTTCTGTGCCAAGGCGCGAACCACGACTTGGAACTGAGGATCAGTGAACACCCCTGAGAGACCGAAGATACCGGGAGAAACCGTGGAACCCACTGAGGAACCACCGGCAGTGATCAGATCATCGACGGTGTCTCTTGAGATCGCATCAGTTCCGAAGCGTAATCCCTTAGTAACCGGATTACCTCCAATCGGTGCGCCTCCGTTAGTAAACGGAAAGTCACCAGGGGTAGTTGGAGGACCGTTGCCAGTAACACCACCGGAGCCGAAGGTGCGATCACCTGCGATGTTGAACGCCCCCATGAGCCAGTCGAAACCAAGCTCATCTAGATTTGTCTCGGTCACCTCGACAAATTTCGTGGCGATCTGAATCTGGCGTTGCACTTGATCGATAAGGTCCTGAACATAGGCCTCGATCAAGTCGATGTTCCCCTGAGTATTACGAATGATCAGCTGCGATGTCGTCGGATTGAAGAAAGCAGAGGATCCGTCGGGGAAACTCACTCCACGAGACTCAAGAATTTCACGGGCAGACTTTCTCGCTGTGATTGAACCTCCGCCACCGGCGGCAGGAGCCGGAGCAAATGGGTCCACTGCGGCATCCGCTCCACCGTCAGATCCCGCACTATTGAGAAAGTCCGGCGGGACGCGAAAGACTCTGGTGTAGAGATCATCCGTGACGTCCGTTATCGGGACGACAACGACAGCATAGGGCTCAACCTTATATTTCAGCCCTGCGAGGTCGGTGATGTAGCGAAGTGCTTCTGCGAGTGGCACGTTGGCCAAGTCCAAAGAGATGCGCGGAGCAGCTTCACCGCCGCCATCACCTTTGACAATAATATTCACTCCCTTTTCGCTGGGATCCGTCTCCATCGTGTCCAAATTGCGGCTCTGAGCACGGAGGAAATCGATGGCCTCCTCGACGGTGGCATCGGTAAACTGGACCTTTGGAATAACAATCGAACTCAGTTTTTGACTGACATACTGTTTTCCATCCGGGCTGATGCCCCCAGTGCTGTTGGATGCGACGAGTTCGCCAATGTTCGCCGGAGGAACCATGGTTTCCCAAGCCTCAGACACTTCACGGAGCATCTTGGTCCGGGTATGAGCACGAGCGTCTTGATAATAGAGTTGACGTTCACCAGCAAGCTTGGTGAGCATTTTGCGGGCTGCCTGGTTGTAACGGTCAACGCGGAGAACTCCTTCGAGAGCAACCCTCGCCTTGTCGAACTGACCAAGATCATAGTGTCCCACAGCAAGCTGTAGACCCTCGTTGACCCTATCGATGTTCTTGACGTGTCGCTCGCTCATCGCCGGGCTGTAGATTTCCGGATCATCCAGCTCATCCAGAAGCGCCATGGCGCGGCGATTTTCGGGGTCGATCTCTGCCGCAGCGACTAAGTTCTTCCTAGCCTCAACATAGCGTCCTTTATCCGCGTGTTGCCTAGCATAGTCGATGCTAGCATCCACATAACGACCTAGGGCCGCCTGGCGCTTATCCACCGTCATCTCTGACTCTGGAAGCAGTTCAATCGCTACCCGATACTTGGAAAGCGCCCCGGCGAAGTCCTCCTCTGCGCTCAAGGCGTCACCTTCAACGATGGCTACCATTGCGTCCTCGATCATGGCGAGGCGGCGAGCGATCTCCCTCTCGGCGATTCCCGCGGCTGATCCACCTCCACCGGGAGAACCGGTAGGGCCTGCGATCGAGCCCATAGGGAGGAAGGCTACCGCGATGGCGGCTAGTGCTCCTCCTTGAGCGAGGTTGCGCGTGATGCGGCTTGGATGTGTCATGCTGTTGTTCGTTCGAAGCTGGTTCCCAGTGTGAGCCGGGATGGGCCGAGGCCCGAGTTTGAATGTCTGGATGGCGGTGTACGGTTGCCGTTGAGTTTGACCTGAGGTTTTGGCTTAGGGGGCGGCCTGGCCTTTCAGCTGCTCGTGCGACCGGATCGGTGTTCCTGAGGGGTCGATCATCCGAGCTGAGACGAAGATCATCAGGTTCCTCTTGAAGTGTTGATCGGCCTTCGTTTGGAACAAACGGCCTATTCCCGGCAAATCGCCGAGAAAGGGAATTTTATCTTCCACCGATTGGACGTCCTCTCGCATCAGGCCACCGATGGCAACCGTCTGGCCATCCCAGATGGTAACCGCCGTGTTGATCTTTCGACTTGAGAAGACTGGCTGTTCAATACGGTTTTCCGTTAAGACAATCTCTTCGGCCTGTCCTTGACCGTTGATACCTGCAGACTTAATCGGCGAACCGTAGTTCACGAAACCTTCGAACTCGACCACCTCAGGAGCGAGGTTGAGATCAATGGTAAAGCCATCACTTCCGATCACCGGGTCTACTTCCATCGTCACACCAACACTCCGGGTCTCGAAGGCAGTAGGAGTGGTCGGGGTCACCGGGAATGAACTTGATTGCTGTGGTGCCTCACCGCCAATGGTGACCACATCGTCGCCAACCTGTTCGGGAATCTCCGGCGGATCGAATTCCGTTGGGTAGATAAATTCACGAATGACTTCTACCTTGGCCCGTTGGCCACTTCGAGTCACCACGGAAGGAGCACTCATCAAATCGACACCCTTCTTCTGAGACAGTGTCCGAATGATGACTTGGAACTGCGGATCAGTGAAGATACCAGAAAGGGCAAAAATCCCTGGTGCCTGACCGGTTCCATCGACAGCAGTGGAGTCTGCATTGATGAGACTATCAATGGCGTTGATATCGATCGCGTTGCTTCCAAATCGGAGCCCCTTACTCAGGGGGTTGCCACCAATCGGTGTCGTGGTTCCAGGTTGGTTGAAGGCAAAATCCCCCGCAGTGGTAGGAACTCCATTGCCGGTCACACCACCGGTGCCGAATACCTTTTCACCACCGAAGTTCAGAGGCCCCATGAGCCAGTCGAAACCAAGCTCATCGAGATTCGTCTGCTGAACTTCAACAAAACGAGTCGAAATCTGAATCTGACGCTGAATCTGGTCGCGAAGATCAAGAACGAAGGCCTCAATCAACTCGATGTTGCCTTGAGTATTCCGAATGATCAGCTGGGACGTCGTCGGATTGAAGAATGCCGAGGCACCATCCGGGAAATTGACTCCACGCTCCTCGAGAATCTCACGGGCAGACTTACGGGCGGAAATCGATCCACCACTACCGGCGGCTGGCGCGGGTGCAAACGGATCAATGGCAGCCTCACCGCCTCCGTCACCACCACCAGCGGAAAGAAAGTCGGGTGGGACGCGGAAGGTCCTAGTATAGAGATCATTGGTTACATCCGTGATCGGAACGACAACGACTGCGAATGGCTCAACCTTGTATTTCAGGCCAGCCATGTCGGTGATGTAGCGAAGCGCCTCAGCAAGGGGCACGTTGGTTAGATCCAACGAAATTCGTTGAGCCCCATCCCCAGCCGCACCGCTCTTGAGGATGATGTTGACGCCCTTTTCTTCTGGATTGGTCTCCAACATATCGAGATCGCGGCTACGAAGCCGAAGGAATTCGACGGCTTCTTCGACTGTAGCATCGATGAACTGAACTTTGGGCACGATGATCGAGGCGAGTTTAGCACCGATCGCTTTCTTGCCGCCAGCAGCTTCACCGCCACCGCCACCGGACACAATTCCCAATGCCGAGGAGGGTACGTTTGTCTCCCAAGCGGCATCGACTTCACCAAGCAATTTGCCTCGGGTATGCGCCCGAGCATCAACAAGATAGGTGTCGATCTCATTCTCAATTTTCGTGAGAAGCTGCCGAGCAGCCGAGTTGTAGCGATCGGTCAGGAGCACTCCGTGAAGAGACTTGCGAGCCTTGTCATACTGACCCAACTCGTAAAAGCTGTTCGCGAGTTGCAGTCCCTCGCTCACCGACTGCACATCGCCGACGTACTCAGGGGTCATCGCCCTATTAAAAATCTCAGGATCAGCGATCTCATCAAGAAGACGTCCCGCACGAACGTGGTCAGGATCGATCTCAAGGACACCGTCTAGTAATGCAGTTGCATCATCGTAGCGACCATTGTTGGCACGCTGGCGAGCAAGCTGAACACTGGTGTCAGCATAGCGACCAAAAGCGATATCCTTAGTGCCTTCGGTAAGCGGGGCTTCGGGCAAAAGATCGATAGCCGACCGATATTCTGAAATGGCACCTTCGAAATCACCCTGTGCGGCGATTTCGTCGCCTCGAAGAATGGCGGCTTGAGCCTCCTCAACCAGTGCTTGGCGGCGGGCAATCTCTGCCTCCGCAATTCCTCTCACCCCTTTGGATGAGCCAGAGCCTCCTGCCGGTCCCGCTTGCGCGACTAATGGAACGAGACTGACGACTGCGGCCAGTCCAATGCTCCCTGGGATCCGATTTCGCTTGGTGCGTTTTGGTGCGATCATGCTGTTCTGCAAATGCCTGAAAATTCGTCTGAATCGAACTCCCTACTAGTTAGAAAAGGGAATCTTGATGGCTTCTGAGTCACCTTCAGCACCGCCGACCTTTATGATCTCGGCACCTTCTTCGGTGACACTTGTAAGTTTATAGCTGGAAGTATCGTCGTTGGGAAGCCTGAAAACGTCTCCTTTTTTCACTTGGAACTCATCCCGGCCCAATCGGCGGTATTCAAAAATGGCGAACTGGGTCGGAAGATTCTTCTTTTCCCGTTTCACAAGGACAATATTTTCGTCCCAGAGGTTGTCCTTCACAAGCAACTCAGAAGCGTCGCGCTTACCGAGATTCTCATCATCGACTTCCTTTTTGGTGTAATCGACAACCGTGAACCGTCCTTCTTCGAACGACCCACCCCTCTCAACGAACCAACTTCTCCTATCAGGCTCGACTCGCTGAACTTGGAACTGCGGCTCAATAGCACCATTGAAGACAAGGGTGTAGGGAATTTCGACCTTCTCAACCATCACCAACTTGTCGGTTAGCGGCGGGTGAGCGGCAGGGTCCTGTGGATCGGTTTTGCCCTTCCATTCCTGAATGTTGGTGAACCCGTCCTTGTCTGGATCTAGTTCATGGCAGTCAGCCCTCAAGAAATGAACACCATTATCGAGCAGCCAAGTATTCGGGATAGGAGCGCGGAGGAGTTCGTCATCAGTGGAAAGATCAATCATCTTGCCATTTTTTTCAACGAGAGGAACCGAAACAAACAGCGGGATGAGCTTGGGGCCCATCGTTGTCGGATTCCAGATGTTCTGCTCGCCTAGAGCAGTCGAAACCTCATTAACACTCTTTGTGCCTGGATCACCACGGTCCTCGCCATGGTCGGGCCGAGGCTGTGCAAAGCGATTCTTGAACGCGTTGCTGTTGATGATCATTAGCACCGAGAAGACCAGTGCGGCGATGCACGCGATCAGAAGGAAGATGCGGTCGTATTTTTTCGAAAGCCAGTCCATCGTGGTCAGTAAATCTTTTGTTCAGGCCTAGCGCCCAGGAGACGGAGCTCCTTCTTTTGCATTCTCCGCATCGTTGGCCAAAGGGGTGAATCGGAGAAGCTCAATCTTCATGTAAACCTCGATTTTCTCCTCTCCGAGGATAAATCGAGCATCGATAGGATCGACAGCGCTAGACCCTTCAAAGTCGAGGTCCTCACCTTCAAAACCAATGGACTCAGCGTCCTCCTCACCTTGCGCATCTGCGGCGTCGTCAGGCGAAGTAACTTCTAGATCAGGCTCGGGAACAAAGTCAGGAACTATGGTAGAATTGCTACTGACCTTGGGCGGGCCAAGTTGTTGCTCGTTGGCGACTCGCATCATTCGAACAATGTGGAACGGACTACCCGGAGTCGGGTTACTGACATCGTTGAGGAACAATCTCAACGACTCGGGGCCGGTTGCGCAAACGATCTCCACAGGGAAGCGCTCCAATACTGGCTCTGGTTCGGCTTCTGCGCCCCTCTTAGGCGGCTCGGGCGCCGATTTTTCAGGGGCACCCTTTTCGCCGGGAATCAGTTTGCGCTCGATGCTCTCGATCGAGTCGACCTGGTGGCTCACCAACGATGAAGTCAGCGAGAAGATCGAATCTAGCTGGTAGTCCAGCATCGGACACGCCTCGATAGGAGGGAGTGTGTTGACATAGCGGAGCATGCCAAAAGCAAAGTCCTCGGGAAGTTTCACCGACTTTTTTGCGGCTTCACGACTGAGTTGTTGGATACGATTTTTGAGCTTGGCCTGAAACGCCGTCTGCTCGACTGGACGAAGCGGACGCTGGAACTGAGCAAGTTGAGTGTGCAGATCGTTCACCGCAGCCTCATACTCGTCAATCACCTCCCCTTTAAGTTCTACATTCTCGGCACTGGGATAGAGAGGCTTGCTCTCCAGTCCAAGGACCTGCTTCCGACCGGAGTCGAATTGCGCGTAGGCTGTGTTGTACTGCCCCCTTGCTTGAAGAAGGAGAAAGCCGAGACCTAGAATCCCCAGCAAGGTAACAGCGAGCCACCCGGTAAGAAATTTATTATCCTGAATCCAATTCATTCTCTATGCGTCTTCGTCGTAGATCTTGATGCGGCGTGCGAGAGGGAGCTTAAATTCAAAGGGATAAGCCCAGCGCGGTTCGCCAGAAACCTCGGAGTCAACCCGGAGAACAATCTCCGACTTCCGCTCCTCTAGGTCGTCGAGTTCAAAGAATGGCGATTCCACCAATTGCTGGAGAAAGCGGTAGACTACCTGCTCGCTTTCGCCATTGCGGCGGTAAAGTCCGCGAATCTTTAGGTGATCCACCAGCCCTCCAGATCCATCCACCTCGCTCCTCGTCTTCGCGGCAGGCGCGGGAGACGAATCAAAGCCAAAGCCACCGAAACCAGCGGCACCTCGAGAACTTGAAGAGAGTGCCGGCGCGACAGAATCCTCGCCAGACAGCGGCTCGATCTCAACCAGCCAAATGACATCACCAGGCAGGCGAGTGTTCAGATCCGAGAGAATCTGCAACCATATCGAACGATCGCCTACCGCTTCCCGAAGAGGCTCAAAGATAGTAGCAACCTCGTCGCGGCGCTTCGAAAGCTCGTTGATATCCTTGTCGTGTTTATTGAGACCAGCGGACTCGGCGACTACTTCAGCAGCGCGGTCTTTAGCAATCTTTGCGCCTCGCTTGAAGTAGGCAATTCCAGCTCCCAGCACGGCAAAGGATGCCAAAGTGGCCAGAATCAGAAACGGCTTCCTCTTGGTGATGTCACGACGTCGCTCGACTGGGTCGGGAACGAGATCGAGTTCCATCGGACAGCTTCCGCTGTTTCGCAGTGCGAGGCCGACGAGTTCGCCAAGGGAGTGGGCGTCACGCGCAGCTTTCTCTGCATCCACCCCTGGACCGAGAGAAACGTTTCGGAGCGCGTTAAAGAACTCTACTGGAATTCCGAGCTTCTCTATAAAGAATTCGCGGACGTAAGGTAAACCAGAACAACCGCCAGCCAAATACACGATCTCGGGAACCGCGCCGCCTTGCTGGGTGCGGTAAAAACTCTTGGTCCGCTCGATCTCAGATGCGAGGCGCCCAAGGGTGTTGCGGATGACCTTGGACATGGCCGCGATCTCGGGATCGTCGTGATCCGCGTAGGCACCACCTAGGGCCACAAAGCCGGATTCGATCTTGCGATCCTCGGCCTTGTTGAAGGGAAGCCGGAACTCTTTGGCGATATTGGAGGTAATCATGCTACCTCCGACCGGGATGTTCCGAGTGAAGGCACGATTGCCATCGTAAAAGATCAAGTTGGTCGTCCTTGCTCCGATATCGATGATCAGGGCGGGAGTCGCAACGTCCGCGTAGTTGTAGCGGTAGGCGTTGTAGAGAGCCAAAGGCGCGACATCGACGACTGCTGTCTTCAGCTGTGCCCCCTCAACGGCTTCATTATATTCGTTGAGCGAGTCGGCCTTGATCGCCACAAGGACGACTTCGACATCTCCAGCATCACTCTCACCGACAAACTGGTAATCCCAGATCACCTCGTTCATCGGGAACGGCACGTTCTGTTGGGCCTCGAAGGCGACCAATTTGTCGACGTTCTCGTTGCCTAAGGGTGGAAGCTTGACGAACCGGGTGAAGACAGACTGGCCGGCCATGGCCCAGTGTGTCGGGGACTTACCAGCCTTCAGCTTGTCCGCCAACTCGGAGACGGCTACCTCGATCTGGGCGATCCGGGATGAGTCGGCTGCTGGATCACCGAGGATCTCGGTAAAGGCGTAGTCTTTGAGGACTAGGGCACCTCCCTTGGCTACGGCAAATTTTGCCGCTCCAATTCGCTGGGAACCAAGATTAAGAGATACTACGGAACGCTTGTCGGCCATGCTGACTCAGAATGCGAAGGGTGTCGAATTTACAAGAGGTAGGTGCTGGACTATCACAAACAGCCTACCAGAAGAGAATGATTACTGGGCTTGGATCTCAGCGAAGCGATCCCACCAAAGCGGAGCGTAGGGTGTCTTGTCCTTACTGAGAAGCAAGCCGTCCGTCGCGGGACGACTCTGCCACCAACGCGTGGGACCGGATGGCTTCGCTTCGCCACCGAAGCTCTGCCCCTGATAGAGAATTTCTACAGCGAACCCCTCGATGGAGTTTTCACGGGCCTTGTCTTTACCGCCAAGGATCTTGGCCAAGGTCGAAGGCGAAAGGTAGACCGAGGAATACAACTCCTCGTCTAGCGGGACGTTCACGTGAGTGACAGTCGCGGTGACCATGGTCTTCTTGTCATCATCGAGAACGACAAAGTACTTGAAAAGGAGGCTATCAACATAGCCATCGACTGACTTCCCTTCCACTTCGAATTTAACCTCGATCTCAGCCCACTCCTGCCGCCGGGGAGTCTTTTTAATCTTTCCCGTATCCGCAGTGAACGCCGGAGTCTTCAACATGGTGATCTCCACATCCTTCACTTCGACCTTGCTCACAATAGCCTGAGTCTGACCAATCACACTCTCCGCAGAAAAGGCGAGGAGAGCGGATGCGATAATGGCGCTGGTTTTGGTGTTCATGATGCTTGGAAACGCGGGTGGGGCGTAGATTGATAGGAATCTTCCCCCGTGGCCAGAAAAATATCAGCCTGTCCGTAAATTTCCTATCAGATTTAGCGCGTTCAAATCAAGAATTCAGTTCGAAAATGGGCGTTTTTTTCCGCTAGCCCCACCGTTCTCGCATTCGTGGGAGCCCCTCAAGTGATGCGCAGTATCGATAAGTGATTGATTTGTAGCAAATAGGACTGCGAAGACAGCCAAACCCTACTGCTAAAGATCCTCCATCTTGCCACTGGAGAAATTCGTTAGACAGGTCGAAGATCAAATCCGATACTACGAGTCTCTTGCCAGAAAAACAGGTTCACTGGCCTGCATTCGAGGTGGAGGAGCTACTTACATGCCCGACGCACCTACATTTCGCCAGTATCGCTTCTGCCAGGATCCCAGTGGTCAAGCCTTTGAGCTAAGCCGCAGTGACGAAGAGGTGGAGTGCCTGGCCTTCGATTCCGCAATTCAACGCTTCGTCAGTTTTCACGTCCTGACATCGAATATCAAAGATCGAGCGGTGTTCCGCGAGACCGCCCTAGAGGCACAGTCTCTGGCCAGCCCGTATCTGGCACCAGTCATGCACGCTGGTGAAGACGAGGAAACCCCCTTCTACATAACGCGGCTCGTGGATGGTCCGACTCTGGCGGGATACTTGGGGAATCTGGGAGCAGTCGAACCATATATGGTCGGTCTTGTGGTCAAGCAGATCGGTGACCTTCTAAAAGGAATGGAGGACTGGACCGCCTTACTCCCCCCCCTTGAAGGAAGGAGTTTTCGTGTGGTCGAGGTCGAAGAAGGCAGGCTCCGACTCCTACTCACCTCCTACCGCCTTTCCCCGGAGCTTCCGGACGGGGTCCAAGGAACGGTTACGGAAGAAGACGCCGGACGGGCGGAAGCTCGTCTCCAAGAAGCTCTCTCTGTTGAAACTGAGAAGTCGTCCGCACCTTCCAGGATCACTGGATCTGAACTTAAAAAGCAGGTCGAGGCTCTACTCGGCGCTCCACGGCCCGTTGCACTAAAGATATTTGATCGACTTCGGAAGTCCATCACTACCAACGTGGGCGATCCGTCCTCCCAACCCGTCGGAAGTGCCTACCGTCCCGGACGACTACTGATCCGCGAGACTCCGGGCGCAGCAGTGCTGACCCGCAGATTTTCTCCTGACCACGAGATCGCTCCCTCCCCGGGGGTGAAGGCTCTGAGCTATGCCTTTCAGATGCGCTCGCTGGAAACTGGCGGGAGAAAGCTTTCGGTTCAGGTCTTCCCTGCCCCGGAGTTGCTTCCCGAAGGCGTCTTGTCCCGACTCCAAATTAGTAGCGAAGAAGCAGCCAACGACGACCATCACCGCTTGCTTGCCACCGACATCTGGGATTTGGATGGATGCCCAGCTGTGGGGGAACCACTCGCCAATGGCTTCGATTTGGAGACCTATCTGGCCAGACGCACCCCCTTACAGCCGAAGGAGGCACTCGAGGTGATGCAAGGAGTGCATGCCGCGATCGAAGACCATGCAACTACCCGCACCGCCCCGGCCCGGCTGTTGCCTCGCGACGTATCGGTCGAATTCGAGCGACCTGTTTCTAGCGCTGAGCGAGATAAATACCTTCTTCAGCCGCTCGGCGGCTTACCTGCTTTCCGACTGAGAGTCCGCTTGCATCCGTCGATGGACGCTCTGACCGACGGTTGGTCCTACTGCCCCCGGGTCGATCCTGCGACGGCCTCCGGTTCGACCTCGGAGAAGACCAAAATGCGTGCCGTTTGGACATCCGATTTGTTCGTCTGCCTCGCCTTCCGACTTCTCGGCCTAGGACAAATGCCGACGGAGAACCAAGTTCTATCGGCAGGATTCCCCGAGCCCCTTCAGGAACTTCTTATCGACACCCTGCCCAGCCGTTTCAAGCCAGGTGGTCAGATCAGCCAAAGTTTATTCCTGGACCGCCTGGAGAAGGCCCTGCAACCGAAGCAGCGCCAATCGGGATTTTCCTTAGAAGCGCTACGGCCTCTTGGCCAACACCAGCCGACCGGCACCGATGGATCCTCGCCAGTTGCTAGCACCGGAGTCGGGGACAGCTTGATTCAGCCTTCTGAAGGTTCCAGCGAGTCGGATGCTATCGGCTTCGCTCAAGCCTTGTTCCAAAGTTCGGAGACTACGGAGGAATCTCCGCCAGCACCAGGTCCGCTCGGCCCGCCCCCGGAAGGGTTCCCCCAGGTCGATCTAGGTAGGCCAGCTGCCGAGATTATGGCCGCCCAGAACCGACGCTCTCGCAACCGGATCTTCTTCTGGCTACTGCTGCTTGGCATCCTAGCCGTGGTAGGTTACGGATTTCATCGAGATCGCGGACTGCTCCCCGCAGAACCGAATCCGCCCAAATCGCTCAATGAGATCGAGGGCTTCGAACCGAAAGAAGCTTCTCGATACCAAGGCGGCGAGGTAGAGACACAGCCGGAGCCCGCTTCGATCATGGCCACCGATGAGCCGACGGCTCAAGACCTCGCCGACGTCGTTCCCGCCCAAGTCGCCGATCCGCTCAAAACTCTTTTGCCTCCGGTGCCGACTCCCGGCGATCCCGGCTTGCGCTTAAACGACGAGCCCGCGCCGCGCCGCGCCACCGATCTTCTTCGTCCCAAGCCCGCACCTCTCAGCGGAGTCGAGACGACAGTAGAAGAATAAGCGGTTTCCGATCTCGGGGAGGGAGCGTATCTTGGTTCATGAGCACTACCGAGGACGAAGACGGTGACAAGGCCGAGTTGTCTCCCGTGGAGGATGTCATTGCCGATATCGCGTCAGGTAAAATGGTCATCATCACCGACGATGCAGACCGCGAAAACGAAGGCGACTTGGTGGCAGCAGCCGACCTGATCACGCCCGAGTCGGTAAATTTTATGGCCCGCTTCGGTCGTGGACTGATCTGTGCTCCGGTCGATGAACTCATCGCCGAACGACTTGGCCTTCCCGTCATGGTGGAGCAGAACCGCGAGTCCCACGGCACCAACTTCACCGTCTCGATCGATGCTACCGAGGGCATCACCACCGGAATCAGCGCCGCCGATCGAGCCAAGGCCATCAGCGTGCTCGCCAATCCCATGTCCGAGCCCAGTGACCTAGTTCGCCCGGGCCACGTCTTTCCGCTCATCGCTCGTCCAGGCGGTGTCCTGCGCCGTGCCGGCCATACTGAAGCCGCCGTCGATTTGGCAAGGCTTGCCGAGCGGGAGCCAGCGGCAGTCATCTGTGAAATCCTCAAGGACGATGGCTCGCTTGCCCGCATGCCCGACCTCCTCGAATTCGCCAAGGAGCACGACTTGAAAGTCTGCACGATCGAGCAACTGATCGAGTACCGCAGTGACCGTGAGCGACTCGTGGAGAAGGTCGAGACCGTCGATATGCCCACTGACTACGGCACCTTCGAACTCCATATGTATCGCTCGACACTCGACGGGGAAGAGCACGTAGCCTTGACCAAGGGGAACGTCACGACCGCCGATCCAGTTCTAGTCAGGGTCCACAGCGAATGCCTGACCGGAGACGTCTTCGGCTCGCGTCGTTGCGACTGCGGCGGCCAACTCCAGACCGCCATGGCCCGGATCGAGGAAGAAGGCCGAGGCATCGTGCTCTACATGCGCCAAGAAGGCCGCGGCATCGGACTGGCCAACAAAATGCACGCCTACAAGCTCCAGCAGCAAGGCTACGACACCGTCGAGGCCAACCAGAAACTCGGCTTCGCCAGTGACCTGCGCGACTACGGAATCGGCGCCCAGATTCTCTACGACCTCGGTGCCCGCCAACTCCGACTGCTGACCAACAATCCACGCAAGGTCATCGGGCTCGATGGCCACCGCCTCGAGATCGTCGAGCAAGTGCCTCTCAAACAAACCCCGAATCCACACAACGAGCGGTATCTAGACACCAAGAAAAACAAGCTCGGCCACCTGCTGTAGGAGCCCCTCGTTCCCATGGAACCGCGCATTTTAGAAAGGCTCGGCGAACTCGAAGCCGAACACGGATTTCAGATCCTCTACGCCTGCGAGTCCGGCAGCCGCGCCTGGGGATTCGCCTCAGACGACAGCGACTACGACGTCCGGTTTGTGTTCGCTTGGCCCAAGGACCACTACCTATCGATTCGAGACCCGAAGGACGACCTGTCCCTCGGTGTCGATCCGGAGAATCTCGATTTCGCTGGCTGGGAACTTCGTAAAGCACTGCGGCTTTTCCAGCGCTCGAACGGCGCCCTGCTCGAGTGGCTCCACTCCCCTATCGTCTACCGCCAAAAGGCCGAAATTCTCGATGACTGGCGTGGCCTTATCCCCGACGTCTACGACCCGCGAGCCTCGGCCCTGCACTACCTCGGTATGTTCAAGAACACATGGCTCGGCGGCATCGAGCAGGGCAACGTGACGGCGAAAGGCTACCTGTACTCGCTTCGTGCGCTCCTCGGCGCGGGGTTTGTTCTCGACGAACGGAAGCCCATTCCTGTGGCCTTCTCCGAGCTACTCGCCCGCACCGAAGAGACGATGCCCCACGATGTCCGCGCCGCCATCGGCACCATGATTACAGCCAAGACCAAGTCCGCTGAGAAGGCACCGATCGACCGAGTGCCGGTCATCGATACCTACATCGAAGAGCAGTTCGCCATTCGAGACGCCACCCTGCTTGCACTGGAAAGCGGCCCACCAAAGAGCGAACCACTCGATAACTTCTTTCGACAAGTGCTGGCACGATCTGACTAGCCAGTAAGGACAGCAATACCATGGCCGCAAGCAAACCCGCATTAGATCTAGAACGGGCCCGCTCTCCAGAAAACCTGCTGTTCGAATGCGTCGCCGGAAGCCGAGCCTACGGAACCTCGACCCCAGATTCTGACATCGACCTGCGTGGAATTTTTGCCGCTCCTCAGAATCTACTCTACCGCGACCTTGCCCCACCTCAGGTGAGCGATGCGAACAACGACGAAACCTACTACGAAATCGGTCGCTTCGTCGAATTACTCAGCAAGAACAACCCTAACTTGGTCGAATTGTTGTTCGCTCCGACCGACACCATCCGGTCCCGCAATCCGGTGCTCGACTTGATCCGCCCCGAAATGGTCCTGTCCAAGTTGTGCGAACAAACCTTCGCCGGTTACGCCGTAAGCCAGATCAAGAAGGCCCGAGGACTGAAAAAGAAGATCGTCAACCCAGTCGATGAACAACGGAAGTCGCCCATCGATTTCTGCTTCGTCGTCGAAGGCCAGGGCTCGACGCCCCTACAGAACTGGCTCGATCAGCGGGACCTCGTCCCAGAACGTTGCGGACTGATCAAGGTCCCGCACATGCGCGACGTACACGCCATCTTCTACGATGCCGAAGGCGAGATCGGACAGCACGGCTATCGCGGTATCTTCTCCAACGAGGACGCCACCGAGCTCCGTCTCAGCTCCATTCCGAAGGGCCAATCTCCGATCGGTTGGATGCAGTACAATATCGATGCCTTCACCCGACACTGCCGCCAGCACCAAGAATACTGGGCTTGGGTGAACAACCGTAACTCTGCCCGCTACGACACCAATATCGAGCACGGCAAGAACTACGATTCCAAGAACATGATGCGCATCGTGCGCCTCCTCAGCATGGCTGAAGAGATCGCCCGAGAAGGCATCGTCCACGTGCGCCGCCCCGATGCCGATTTACTCCTACGCATCCGCGCCGGTGAGCTCGACTATGAAGAACTCATCGCACTCGCCGAAGACAAAATCGCCAGCATCGGCGAAGCCTTCGCCCAAAGCGACCTCCCCGCCGAACCCGACGAGGTGGGACTGCGGGACGCGCTGGTCGAGATCCGAATGCGGCACTATGCTGGCTAGTTAGTTAGAGCCTGTCCCAAAGGCACCAATGTCAGTTACACTAAGGGCTGTGTGAGAAAGAAAGAAAATCATAGGGGGCATT